>Ga0207828_100042_pt1 | contig 242908 bp, 230 predicted proteins | sample TtaePargueraPR_11_FD_187276 | JGI IMG/M metagenome (GOLD analysis project Ga0207828, IMG submission 187276) | Aerobic enrichment media microbial communities from Bioluminiscent Bay, La Parguera, Puerto Rico - Tt and P2 (3) (SPAdes) | ecosystem: Environmental > Aquatic > Marine > Unclassified ...
CGGAGCATGCCCACAAAGAGGGTGCAGGCTTACGTTTGTTTGATGATGCGCTCGGCTTGGTTCGCGAGCCTAATTTTGAAGCGGAGTCTATCGAAGAGTATAAGACCAGCCAGCCCGTGACCTAACGGCCAACGGGCTGACAGTTTAGCTAACGCCCAACGATGTTATCGTTGGGCGTTGTCGTTTACGGGGCTACTGTGCGCGAACGCCTTGCTCGATACGTTCGCCCACCTCTTGGTCGATGTTGCGCCAATACTCAAACGCGCGCTCCAACACCGGCTCGGTGACACCACCGGAAAGGTGTCCCACCACGTTGGAAACCAACCGGTCACGCTGGGCATCGTCCATCACCTCACGCACCAGGGTGTGCGCTTGGCTCCAGTCGTCGTCATCTTTGCGCAGCGTGTACGCGGCGCGTACGAATTGCCCATCCGTCGACCACACCGCATCTTCCGGGTAGCGCTGCCCATCTGCCTTGGGTCCGCCTTTGCTATTGGGGGTGTAGACAGGATCAGTGGCGTGGCGAATGCGCATGGCGCCACCCTGACCATAGCTATGCACAGGGCATTTGGGGGTATTCACGGGGATATGCTTGTAGTTTACCCCTAACCGTGCGCGGTGGGCATCCGCATAGGAAATGGAGCGAGCCAGCAGCATTTTATCCGGCGACAGCCCGGTGCCGGGCACCATGTTGTTGGGTTCGAACGCGGCCTGCTCGATTTCGCTATGGAAATCGGTAGGGTTACGGTCGAGCGTCAGTTTACCCACTTCGATCAAGGGGTAATCTTTGTGTGACCACACTTTGGTAAGATCGAAGGGATTAACGCGGTAGATCTTGGCATCCTCGAACGGCATGATCTGCATGTGCAACGTCCAGGTGGGGTAATCGCCGCGCTTGATGGCCTCGAACAGGTCGCGGCGGTGGTAATCCGCATCGCTACCGGCCATCTGGTCGGCCTGCTCTTGAGTCATGCATTTGATGCCTTGATCGGTTTTGAAGTGGTACTTTACCCAGAACCGTTCGCCCTCATCGTTTACCCACATATAGGTGTGGCTGGAGTAGCCGTTCATGTGCCGCCAGGTGGCGGGAACGCCGCGGTCGCCCATGAGCCAAGCCACTTGGTGAGCAGATTCAGGCACCAGCGTCCAAAAATCCCACTGCATGTCGTGATCGCGCAGGCCATTATCGGCGCGGCGCTTTTGAGAATGGATGAAGTGCTGGAACTTCATTGGGTCGCGTACAAAGAACACGGGGGTGTTGTTACCCACCATGTCGAAGTTACCTTCTTCGGTGTAGAACTTGATCGAGAAGCCGCGCGGATCGCGCCATGTATCCGGGCTACCGCTCTCCCCTGCTACGGTGGAAAAGCGAATGAGGACATCGGTCTTCGTGCCTGGCTGCAGAAATTTTGCTTTGGTGTATTGGCTAACGTCTTGAGTGACTTCGAAGTGACCAAACGCGCCACTGCCTTTTGCATGGGGCTGCCGGTCAGGAATCATTTCCCGGTTAAACGCCGCCATTTGTTCCATCAGGTAGTGATCGTGCATCACGATCGGACCATCCGCGCCTACCGACAGCGAATGCTCATCGCTCGCTACCGGAATACCTGCTTCATTGGTGGTGGGATGCTGGCTACCACTGCTCATTGCTCTTCCTCCTTGTCACACTCGACATGGCACGGTCTGTACCACTGGAAAGCACCGCTACTGCTTTTTAACGTAAGCTAAGACGGCACCCACACAGGTATAGTCAACAAGCTAGCGTCGCGCCATCCATGGCGCTAGTTATAGGGCTATTGCTTTAATAGTTGATAGCTATCGAAGTAACGTCAATACAGCGCGTCTGGTGGAGGCGTCAGGCTGGACTGGAAGCTTTCGATGGCCGTCTCGGCTTCTTCGATCTCGTCGAAACGGGCAATGTGGTAAAGCGCCTCTCCTTCGTTGGCAAGCGGTAAGCGGCTCATACCGATAACGATGCCGTCCGCCATGGCGCGCACTTCGTCTTCATCGTTGCCGAATGGATCTGCCACTTTGCCAAGCACCTCGCCTTTGGCCACTCGCGCCCCCAAGCGCACCTTGGGGCGCAAGATGCCGTCGATGGGTGCGCGCGCCCAGCTTGAGCCATTGGCCAGTTCGGCCGGAGCCGGGGCACGGCGACGCTGCTCGCCTGTGAGCATGCCCAAGCGGCGCATGACGCGCAGCACGCCTTGCACCCCTGGGACAATGGCCCATTCATCGAAGCGCAGCGCTTCACCCGCCTCATAGGTGAGCACCGGAATACCGCGACTTTGGGCGTAATGACGCAGGCTGCCTTCGCGTAGTTCCGCATTCAAAATAACTGGCGCACCAAAGGCGTCTGCCATGCGCTCGGTTTCGCTGCCCGTACTTAGCTGTGCACGGATTTGCGGCAAGTTCGTGCGGTGAATGGCGCCGGTATGCAGGTCAATGATATGGGTGGCGTGATCAACGATCTCATCGCGAAACAGCGCCGCGATTCGGCCGCCCAGCGAACCTTTTTCGCTACCAGGAAAACAGCGGTTCAAGTCGCGACGGTCAGGCAGGTAACGCGTCTGTTGGAGAAAGCCGAAAACATTGACCACCGGCACCGCAATCAGCGTACCACGCAGGCTATTGATCGTCTTCGAGCGCAGCAAACGGCGGACGATCTCCACACCATTGATCTCATCGCCATGAATCCCTCCACACACTAACATTACCGGCCCCTCTTTGCGGCCATGAACCACTTCGACCGGAATATGCAGCGGCGTATGGGTATACAGGCGCGCCACCGGCACGTCGATCTGTAAACGTTGCCCAGGCATCACGGTATGCCCAGCTAGGGAGAAAGGAGCTCGCGCCATGGCCATTCCTTATACATGCAGGGAGACATAGCCTGATACGCCATTTCTAAGTGGCGCCAGGGCTTTGACCGGTTTTAAAACAGTGTTTCAAAATGAAATCATATCCGTTTTCAACCATTAAGTAACGTGCTTGATAACCTAGATTATCAACTTAGACCCATTATCCATACAGTTTTGAATGTAAAAAGGCACCACATCAGATAAAATAACGCCATTGTGTATCGAGAGTGAGGTAATGGTTTCATGGCAAGAAAAACCAAAGCGGAGGCTGCTGCAACTCGCGAAGCGCTGTTGGATGCTGCTGAAGAGGTGTTTTTCGCAAAAGGCGTTGCACGCACGTCATTGGAGCAAATTGCTCGCCATGCAGGCCTTACCCGAGGCGCCGTTTATTGGCACTTCAAAAACAAGGGTGACCTCTTCATGGCGCTGGTACAGCGGGTGCGCATGCCATTTCAGTCGTTGATGGAAGAGGTCAATAACGCCGACCCCACGGTGTCACCACTCGATGCCATCCGTCTTGCCTGCCATGCGGGCCTGAACCGTTTGGAGCAGCCCTCTCACCAGCGCATCCTATCGATTCTGCTGCATCGCTGTGAGTTCTTTAGCGACATCAATCCCATCGAAATGCAGGATGAAATTGCCGAAGAATGCTTCGACGAGATGCTTCTGGTGTTTCAGCTCGCCCAACAGCAGCAGCTATTACGCGATGATATAACACCGGAGATTGCCACGAGGCTCATGCAGTCTACTCTTGGCGGCCTGTTTCACGACTGGCTACGTAATCCCGATGCGTTTTCCCTACGCGAGCGCGGCGGAGAGTTGATTGACGCTTTAATGGCCATGCTCCACCGCTGAGGTGACTTCCCTCTCTGTTGCACTGCAGCAAATCGCCTATACTGGAGCTATCTCATGAAAGGAGCCCAGTATGGATGCTTTGGAATTTATCCGCGTGCGCGAGTTGGACGTGGCCGTACGCATTTGGAACCCAAAAGCAACGCGCACTCTGATCGCTTGGCACGGGCTTGCCCGCCACGGCGGTGACTTCGCCGCCCTGGCGAGAGAGCTGGGCAGCGAGTGGCGCATCATCGCCCCAGACACTCCGGGTCGCGGACTCTCCAGCTGGTCGCTGTTTCCCGCCCATGACTATCTCTACAGTCACTACATCACCATTGCCGTTGCGTTGCTGGATCATTACGAGCTCGATCAGGTGGACTGGCTGGGGACGTCCATGGGCGGCCTGCTGGGCATGTTGATCGCAGCAGACGCACAGCACCGCTCGCGCATTTCACGGCTGATACTCAACGACGTGGGGCCCGAGCTGAATAAAGAGGGGCTGATCGCCTTGTCGAGCTACTTTGGCGTGACGCATCGGTTCAACAACTTTGCCGACTTAAAAGCAGAACTTACCCAGCATTACGCCAGTTTTGGTATCACCTGCGAGGAGGAGTGGCGAGAGCTGGCCTTGAACAGCGCTCGCCGCCTGCCCGACGGCAGTTGGACCTACCACTTCGACCCGCGTATCGGCGAACAGTTTATCCACGACACACCCAGAGACACCTGGGCCGACTGGGCCAACATTCGCTGCCCGCTGATGGTGATTCGCGGAGAGACATCGACCCTATTGGATGCCGAGACGCTACCCAAGATGGCCGAGGTCCAGCCTACCTTGACGACCTTGACCGTCACAGGATGCGGCCACGCTCCGATGCTCAACACGCCCGAACAGGTCACGCCCATACGCCACTTCCTCGACGCGCCTGCACGCACACATCGCGAACGTGCCGCCACCGCTGCGCCCACCCTATTGAGCTGGCTGACGAGACAGTGGCAGCGCTGGTTTCATCGCTGAAGGCAGCCGTTAGGTGGAGTATCCGTTAGGATGCTGCTTGTGCTGCAAACGAAGCTTATTGATACGCACCCGTGTATCCAGATAGTGCTGCTCTAGCACGCTGCGGTATGCCCCTTCCTTGGCTAGATACTTCACCAACACACGGCGCTCACCCGGCTGCGGGCAGTCCCCGGCTTTACAGTGCAATATGACCGTACTGTTGGGCTCATTGAGCAGCGTAGCGCTGGCAGATTCGTCGTTTTGGCGCTCTGCCACCACGACGGTAGCGCCCAGCAGACAGCGACGCTTGAAGGGTTGATAACGGTGCAGCGCACGCTGCAGCGCATGGCATAAAGCGGCAGCGATGGGGGAAGCTACCGCGAGCGCAGCCCACACGACCAACACCCCGACCGGCACCCTGAGCAATCCAAGCGGCATCCATCGCAGAGCGAGCAGCTCGACGGCTAGTGATAACGCACCGGCAATGAGCATCAAGAAGCTGAGCGCCAGCGTCGCGGGTACCCCGGCAAACCCAAGCGAGACCAAGGTGCTGGCCATATGATCATCGCGTAAGCTGTCGCGCTCGAAAAGCTCTAGAGGGGCTAGTCGAATGAGTACCAGCAGCCAGTAGAGCGCTATTAGCGCCAGCAAAAAACTAAACACGACGGTAGGAAACTGCAGCGCAGCAGAGATAAGCGTTTGCATGGCGTGTCCTCCTCTGGGCGTACCCAGTCTTGTTTGCGCCTGACCCAAGCTCTGATTATTGGCGTTTATTAGTACAAGCTAAAAACGGGGTCACTACTAGCGTAGCTCATCTCATTGGCTTATGAAGCGCCAGGGTCGAGGGGCAATCGGATCGGTGGCAAAAAAACGGGCGCCCTGAAAAGGGCGCCCGTCGTCAGTCAAGCCAGATACATTAACCGTTATCGTGGCCAAGTTCCGCCTGCGATTGGCGGTTGCCGTTCGGATGGCGCTTACGATAGAGCCAATCCGAGACCGACGCGATCATGGCGTAGAAACTGGGAATGAAGAGACTTCCCAACACCGCCACGGAGGCCATACCCACCGCTACCGTAGTACCAATGTGGTGACTGCTCACGTCACTGGCACCGGTGGCCAGCGCCAACGGTAACGTGCCGAAAATGAACGCCAATGAGGTCATGACGATCGGACGGAAGCGCAGCTCTGCTGCGGTCACCGCAGCTTCACGAATCGACTTACCCTGCTCTTTACGCTGCAGCTCGGCAAACTCGACGATCAAGATGGCGTTCTTCGCCGCCAGGCCGACCACCACCAGCATGCCGATTTGCACGTAGACACTGGTATCCAATCCGCGTAGCACGATACCCGCGATGCCGCCAAGGAAAGCGAAAGGTGTAGCGGTGAGAACCGCCAACGGCAACGACCAGCTTTCGTACTGTGCCGCCAGAATCAAGAACACCATCAAGATACCGAACACGATGGCCAGCGTGGCGGTATTACCCAGGTTGGACTCCTGATACGCCGTTCCGGTCCAGCCCATGCCCCAGTTATCGCCCAGCGTCTCTTGCACCACTTCTTCCATGGCCTCGATGGCTTGGGCCGAGCTGTAGCCGGGTGCCGGGTTACCCTGGAATTGCGCCCCCGCGTAGACCCCAAAACGCGACACCACCGCAGGTCCCGTTTGACGCTCTAGCGTGACGAACTCAGAGAGTGGAATACGCTCGCCATTACCGCCGCGCACGTAGACGTTGTTGACGTCTTCCGGTGTTTTACGGAATTCGTCCTCGTTCTGTAAGTACACCTGGAAGTTGCGGTTTTGGTAGCTAAAGTAGTTCACAAACCCATTACCAAAGGTGTTCGCCAGCGCCGAATTGATGTTCTCCAGCGCAACGCCGTAGCTGAGCGCTTTTTGCTGGTCGATCTCCGCCCGGTACGAAGGCACGTTCACGTTGAACGTGGTGAACACACGGTTCAGCACCGGGTGCTGGTTCGCCGCCTGCATGATTTGCAGCGAAGCTTCATACAGCTCCCGCGTGGACGCTCCGTCGAACGACTGCAAATAGCCGGTGAAGCCACCGGTCGTGGAAAGCCCCATGATCGGCGGCACGTTGAAGGCCATCGCCGAACCGCCATCGATACTGGCACCCAGTTGCATGATGCGGCCGACCAGTTCGTTAGCGGTGAGTTCACGCTCTGCCCATGGCTTCATGTTGATGAACATGATGCCGCGTGCGGTATTCACCGCACTGGAGAGAATGTCGTAACCCGCCACAGCTGAGGAGTACTCGACACCAGGGATGGCTTCGATCTGCTCGCTCAACTCGGCCATGTACGCTTGAGTACGACTCAGCGAGGCCGCATCCGGCAAAGAGATACTTGCCAAGACGATCCCCTGGTCGGTTTCTGGCACCAGCGTCGAGGGCGTATTGGCGTAGAGCCAATAAGAGCCTGCGCCCACCGCCACGGTCAACGCCAGCGCCAGCACCCAGAAACGCACCAGCTTCTTCACCACCCACATGTACACCGCGGTGAAGCCCGCAAAGAAGCGGTCGAACAGCCGCAGCGGCGTGGTAATGGCACGCTTGAACGTCGATTGCTTGGTTTTGTGCAGGTTGTGCTTGATGAAGATCGCCGACAGGGCTGGAGTAAAGGTCAACGCCATCAGCGCCGACAGCGCCACCGAGATGGCTACGGTAATCGCGAACTGCTGATAGATCTGCCCGGTGAAGCCTCCCAAGAAAGCGACCGGTACGAAGACCGCCGCCATGATCAGCGAGGTCGCAATGACCGGCCCACCGACTTCCTTCATGGCTCGGATCGTCGCCTCACGAACGCTGATGTCGTCCTCTTCGCTAAGAACCCTCTCGACGTTCTCGACCACCAGTATGGCGTCATCCACCACGATGCCTATCGACAGCACCAGGGCAAATAGCGTCAGCAGGTTGATCGAGAAATCGAATAGATAAAAGCCTGCGAAGGTACCGATCACCGACACCGGCACCACCGACATGGCGATCACGGTAAAGCGCCAGTTCTGCAGGAAGATGAACAGGATCACGATGACGATCAGAAACGCTTCGATGAACGTCTTGATCACCGTTTCTACCGAGGCATCGATGAACAGCGTCGTATCGTAGGGAGTGACGTACTCGAGCCCTGGCGGGAACCGCCCGGCCAGCTCTTCCATGGTGGCACGCACCGCCTCGGCGGTTTCCAGCGCGTTGGCCCCCGGCTGCTGATTGATGATGATCGGCGTCATGGCGTCGCCGTTCAACCGAGCGTCGACGCCATAGAACGAGGCGCCCAGTTCGATACGCGCTACGTCTTGTAGGCGCAGCGACGAGCCGTCGGGGTTGGTGCGAAGGAAAATCTCACGGAAATCATCGGTGCTAGTGAGTCGCCCCCCGGCGGTGATCGTGTAGGTATAGGCGCGCGGGTCGCTTTGCGGCGTCGCGGCCAGGTTACCAGCGGGAATTTCGGTGTTCTGAGCACGAATGGCGCTAGCCACTTCGCTGGGCGTGAGGTCGTATTGCGCCAGCTTGTCGGGGTCCATCCATATCCGCATGGCGAACTCACCGCCGCCGAGCACCTCGGCGTTACCCACCCCTGGCACTTGGCGAAGCTCATCCAGAATGTTGAGTGTGGCATAGTTCTGCATATAGATCTTGTCGTAATCCCCGCTTTGCGAGGTCAGCGCCACCAGCATCAGAATGGAGTCCGAGCGCAGTTCGACGGTGACGCCCTGGGATTGCACGGCCTCCGGTAGCTGCGATAGCGCCCCCTGCACACGATTGTTGACGTTGATCGTGTTGATATCGCCATCCGTGCCGATATTGAACGCCACACTCAGACTCATGGTGCCGTTATCGGCACTATTGGAGGTCATGTAGAGCATGTCCTCGACGCCGTTAATCGCCTCGGCGAGCGGGGCCGCCACCGTTTGCGCTACGGTTTCGGCATCCGCCCCTGGAAACTGGGCCTGTACCGATACCGTGGGCGGCACCACGCTGGGGTACTGCTCGATCGGCAGGACCCGCATGGCCATCACACCTACCAGCGTGACGATGATTGCCAGTACCGTGGCAAAAATCGGACGACTGATAAAGAAGTTGGAAAAATTCATTATTGCGCGCCCTCTTCCCCTTCAGCAGCGGGTTGCGCGCCGTCGGCTTGCTGCATCGCCTCAGCGGCTTGCGCTTGTTCTTGGGCCTCTTCCTGTTCGGCCGCTTCCACGAGGTCGGCGGCATCGCCATCGAACGACTGAGGGTCGATCACCACCCCAGCTTCCAGCCCAGCGGGATCCCCCACCACGACCCGGTCACCAGGCTCCAGACCATCGCGGATGATTTGCCATGGGCCTGCGACTTCACCCAACTGAACGGTGCGCTCCCGGGCTTTGTTCTCGTCATCCAGCACGTATACCAAAGGCCCCATCAAGCCTTGCGTGACGGCAATTTCTGGCACGGCCAGCACGTCGAAGCGCTTCAAGCCTTCGATACGCACGCGCACGAACTGGCCGGGCAGCACCTCACCATCAGGATTGGCAAAGGTCGCCGACGCTTGCACGGTGCTGGTGCCGGTGTCCACGCGAGAACCGAGGAAGTCCAAACGACCTTCCAGCTCGCTGCCTTCGCTACCATCCAACCCAGGCACCCGCAGGCGAGCGGTGATTTGGGAAGCATCGCCGTCGCTGCCGAGCTGGCGACGCAGCTCGAAGGCATCACGCTGGGGCAACTGGAAGCGCACTTCCAGCGGATCCAGCGGCGTGATCGTGGCAAGCTCGGTGCCCGACGTCACCAAGTTGCCGACGTTGATCTGGCTCAAGCTGATCATGCCGGATACCGGTGCCGTCACGTTGGAGTAGCCTAAGTCCAGGTTGGCGCTGGTCAGTGCCGCCTCCGCCTGGGCAACGTTGGCCTGCGCCACGCGCTGCTCGGCAAGCGCTTGATCGTACTGCTGGCGGCTAACGGAGTTTTGGCTCAGCAGCTGCTCGAAACGCTGGGCATCGCGCTGGGCACGGGCCAGCTCGGCGCGGGCGCTTTGCAGGTCAGCTTCCCGCTGGTTGACGGTCGCCTGATACAGATCGGGCTCGATGGTATACAGACGATCGCCCTGCTCGACCATTTGACCAGGTTCGAAGTGGCGCTCTTCCAAAAAGCCGCTGACGCGTGCCACGAGCGTCACTTCACTATCGCTGCGCAACAGCGAGGGGTAGGATTTATCCAGCGGTATGTCCCGACGCGCTATCTCAGTGACCTCCACCGGGTGGGGCGGCGCTTCCTGCTGCTGGCTTTGCTGCTCTTGTGGCTGCTCCTGGCCACACGCCGTGAGCGCTAACGCGGCGATCAGCGTCACTAGACTCGCTCTACCTGAGTGAATCACTCTTTTCATGCGTCGAATTCCCATTCATTTTTCTAAACATTGACCGACCGCCAAGAAGGCATGCGCAGCGTACGTCAAGCACCTGGAGTGGGCGGTGCACCAATATCCATTGCACGCTGATACGCGTCGGGCTCATTGCTTTCCGGTAGAATAAAGTGGATGTCCTCGCCGGTGAGCCACGCGTTCACTTCTTCGATGGCCTCGACATCGAGCAGCCCTGCCTGCTGACGCAGCGACAGCAGATTCACGACATAGTCGTAACGCGCCTCGGCATAATTGGCGATGGCGTTATAGAGGTTTTGCTCGGCATTGAGCACGTCGACGATATTGCGCGTACCCACTTCGTAACCCGCGCGGGTCGCTTCCAGCGCGCTGCGGTTGGACACGATGGCCTGCTGGCGCGCTTCGACCGTTTCGACGTTGTTGCTGACCTGGGTATAGAGCGAGCGAACCTGTTGAATCGTAGTGCGGCGCTGAGACTCGAAGTCGTACTGGCTGCTCTCCAATTGGAAAGTGCCTTGTCGAATGCTGGCGCTGGTGCTGCCACCGGTATAGATCGGCACGTTCGCCGAAACACCGACCTGAGCGGAAGTGTCGTAACCGCTCACTAATTCGCTGTCGCTGTCGGCGTACTGATAGTTGGCGAACGCTTGCACGGTGGGCAAACGACCAGCACGGGCCAGCTCTACTCCCACACGAGAAACTTCGATACCCGCCTGCTGGGCAAGTACCTGGGGGTTGCGCTCCAGTGACTGTTCGACCCAGTAATCACGGTCGGTGGGCGTCGGCAGCGCGATGGGCATACTATCGCCCAGGGCTTCGATGCTGGCATAACGCTGGCCGGTAAGCTGCTCCAGCACTTCAAACGCTACTTGCAGGTTGCTCTCGGCAGCAATGCGATCGGCGCGAGATTGATCGAAGCTCGCCCGCGCCTCCTCGACTTCGGTAATCGCAATCAAACCGACCTCGAACTGCTCACGGGCCTGCTCTAGCTGACGGCCGATAGCACGCTCCTGCGCTAACCGTGCTTCCAACACTTCATGAGCGCGTAGAATATCGAAGTAGGCACTGGCCACATCGATCACCAGCTGCTGCTCGGTGGCGGCCAGCAGATAGACCTGCTGATCGATCTGACGCTCTGCCTGAGTGACTTCCTGCCGTGTCACCGCATTGAATAGAGCCTGGGTGGCTTCTAACGTCAAAGAGACCGTGTTGTAGCTATCGTCACTGACGCCGACACCCGCATTAGCCCCTGCTCCGGTACCGGCACCACGGGCCGAGCCTTGACTCTCGAACTGCTCGTTATGCACAGCGCTGCCAGAGGCGTTCACTTGAGGCAGCAGTCCACCGCGGGCGACGTCACGCGCCGCTTCGACGCTTGAAAACTCAGACCGCGCAGAGGCCAGAGCCGCATTGTTATTCAGCGCGTCACGGGTAATGGTCACCAAATCGGCCGCTTGGGCGGGCGCGATAAAGGACGCCGTGAGTACTGCCAACAATAGGGGGCGGAAGGGGGCATTGACTGCCCAGTGTGCTAGTCGCATGGGATTGCCTCTAGGTGTCAACGTAAGACGGCGCAGCAGGGCACCATTATGAAAGAGTGGCATTATAGTTACATTCATGTATGTATGCTAGACTTGAAGTTGCTTGATTTGTGTGTACAAACGGATGTCAAGCAGATCCTCCCTAACCTTAGTCCAAAGCATCGTTGGCTGACGTACTTTTGCGCTGGCGTCTGCGATATTGCCGAGGATCGATGCCCCATTTTTGCAGTCGCGAAGTGAGGGTGGTGGGCTTCATGCCCAACAGCTCAGCCGCTCCTCCCGCTCCAGACACCTTTCCGTTTGCGGCTTTCAACGCTTTTAGTGCATTGCACCGCTGCTGATGGCACAGCGCTTGCTCGGTGAGCAGGTGGTCGGGCAACTCGCTACTATCGTGCGACGTTTCGTTGAACGCCGTGTGACGAGATAGTGGCTCTACCAACAAAAGGTCATCGAAAGAGAGCCGCTGATCTTGCGTCACGATTACCTGACGCTCGATGACGTTCTCCAACTCGCGAATATTGCCGGGCCAGGGATAACGCGTGAGGACATCAAGTTGCGCAGGCGGTATTCGTACCCCAGGTTTGTTGAACTTCAGGCAGGCGCGATGCAAGAAGTGGCGGGCCAGCAGCGGCACGTCTTCGATGCGTTTGCGCAGTGGAACGGAGTCGATGGGAAAGACGTTCAATCGGAAGTAGAGATCTTCGCGAAACTGCCCGGCATCGATCATCTCCTTTAACTCACGATTGGTCGCCGCAATCACCCGCACATCCACTTCGCGGGTACGGTTATCCCCCACCCGCTCGAACTGCTGATCCTGCAATACGCGCAGCAGCTTGCTCTGCAGCTCTAATGGAATTTCCCCTACTTCATCCAGGAACAGCGTACCGCCATGGGCCAACTCAAAGCGCCCTGGCCGGTCCTGCACCGCGCCAGTAAAGGCGCCTTTCACATGACCGAAGAACTCACTCTCGAAGAGGTCACGAGGAATCGCGGCACAGTTCACGCGGATCAGCGGCCGGTCGCTGCGAGTGCTGCCAGCGTGAATGGCTCGGGCAATTAATTCTTTTCCAGTGCCTGACTCGCCGCTAATCAGCACGTTAGCACTGGTCGGCGCGACCATGGCAATCTGTTGGGTCAACTTGGCCACCGCCGGGCTATTGCCGACGATATTGCGATGGTTCACCTCGGCTTTGATCTCCTCCTGCAAATACTGGTTCTCTAGCTCTAATCGGCGCTTGAGTGACTCCACCTCTTCCAGCGCATCGCGCAGCTGCTGCTCGGCCCGCTTACGTTCGCGAATATCGCGAAACAGCACTACGGCCCCTACCAAGCGACCCATTTCGAAAATCGGCGTGCTGGTGTACTCCACGGGAATGGCCTCGCCATTTTTATGCCAGAACACTTCGTCATCCACATGGTGCACTTGACCATCGCTGAACGAGGCATGGATAGGGCACTGCTGGACGGGGAAGTGGCTGCCATCGGCGTGGGTATGATGAAACATCAGATGCGCATCGTGGCCCACCATATCCTCCGTACTCCAGCCAAGAATGCGCTCGGCGGCCGGATTGACGAAGGTGGTTTTGCCATCGGCATCCAGGCCGTAAATGCCCTCCCCGGCCGCACTGAGAATCAGCTGGTTCTGCTTTTCGATACGCTCGAACACCTGCTCGACCCGCTGCCAGCCCACCTCCCCTTGACGGTGCTGTCGGCTAAGCTCGGCCTTGGCACGACGCTGTTCGGCCTTGTTACGATCGATCAACGTCAACAATAGCTGCGATTCGCTCTGCAGGCGTTGCCCATAGACTTCGACACGACGAGGTTGGCGGGCGCTATCCAGCAGCACTAAATCATCCGACCATCCTTGCCCGGTCGTTAGCACCTCATCGGTAAAGCTGACCCATAGCGGCAGTGAGGCGCTCAAGCGGTGACTGAAGGGGGTGGTGAGGGTTTGATCACGCGCTAGGAGCAGCAAGTGGCAGGCGGCAGGGTTGGCGTCGATCAGGGAATCGCTAAGCGGGTCGACGATGATCATGGCCAGCGGCGTATGGCTGGCCATATGCGTTAAGGGCGTTTCAATGATCGAGGAGTGGGAAGTGCCACGCATCACAGGCTCCTTGGCAGCCAGCAGGACGACTCTCTTTCCATACAAACAGCGGGCCAATCACGAATTTTCGTTATTTAAACAACGAAATATCGTCAATGACGAAAAATCGTGACGAATTCGTTGGCTCAGCGACTGCCTTCTCACACCAGTAACCCTATGACTCATCGACAAAAAAATCAGAAAAACTCGTTTTGGCATATAAGTCGCTATCTATGGACATAGCGCCGCAGGGAATCGTTACGCACCAAGACGGCGCAGCTTAAAGCCCTTTTGCTCCTGTGAGGTGAACGTCCATGAAAGAGAACAACGACCCCAGCAGTCTTGGCAACCCGTTCGATCATCGCCAATCACTGATTCACGGACGGCAGTGCGATTGCCATCAGTGCTCCCCCTCCCAACCCAACAGCGCTAGGTCCCCGCATCAGACAAACGCAGTGGCACCATCGTTAACGCCAAGCAGCGCCGATGACGTCATGGATCGAGTGGTCGAAAGCGCCTTAGTGCGCGGCATGTTTGGCCATAGCGATATGCACCGCCGTCAGTTCATGAAGCTGGTGGGTGGCGGCACCGCCGCCGCCGCTCTGGCGAGCCTGTTCCCCCTGGATTCGATTAAAGCCGCGGTGAAAGAGAGTTTAGGGCCGCTCGAGAAAACCCAGCTTAATGTGGGCTTCGTTCCCATTACCTGCGCTACCCCCATCATCATGGCCCACCCCATGGGTTTTTATGAGCGCTACGGCCTGGATGTCTCGGTCATCAAAACCGCGGGGTGGGCAGTGGCGCGGGATAAATCCCTTAACCGCGAATACGATGCCGCACACATGCTGACGCCCATGCCATTGGCCATGACCCTCGGTGCGGGTTCTACGCCCGAGCCATTCATCATGCCAGCGGTAGAAAACATCAACGGTCAGGCCATCGTGCTACATAACGACCACCTGGATAAGCGCGATCCGCAGCAGTGGAAAGGCTTTACCTTTGGCGTACCGTTCGAGTACTCCATGCACAACTTCCTACTGCGCTACTATGTCGCCGAGCACGGCTTGGATCCGGATCAAGATATTCAAATTCGCGTGATTCCGCCGCCCGAGATGGTCGCCAACCTGCGGGCAGGCAACATCGACGGCTTCTTATCCCCCGACCCCTTCAACCAGCGCGCGGTATTCGAACGCATCGGCTTCATTCATCTGCTGACCAAAGAGATTTGGGACGGACACCCCTGCTGCGCCTTTGCCACCAGCGCCCGCTTTGCCCGCGAGAACCCGAACACCTACGGCGCTTTGCTTCGCGCGATTATCGACGCGACCCAGTACTCCTCCGACCCTGCCAACCGCTCAGAGATTGCCGAAGCCATTGCTCCGACGAACTACCTGAACCAGCCGGTCACGGTCATAGAGCAAGTACTCACCGGGCGCTTTGCCGACGGTTTGGGCGGCGTACAGAACGTGCCCGACCGCATCGACTTCGACCCCTTCCCCTGGCACTCCATGGCGGTCTGGATCCTGACGCAGATGAAGCGCTGGGGCTATATCGAAGGCGACGTGGATTATCAGCAGATCGCTCGGGACGTGTATCTGGCCAGCGACGCCCAAACCATCATGCGCGAACTCGGCTACGAGGCGCCTGACGAGACCGCCCGCAACTACCAAATCATGGGCAAGACCTTTGATTACACCCAGCCCGAAGCGTACATCGACAGCTTCGCCATTCGGAGGGGTTAACCATGGACCGCACCACTACCGAGTGGAAATTGAGCCTGAACGTTCGCGCCGCGATTCTTGCCATCATGTTGCTGGTCGTAGGCCTGGGCATCTGGGAAGGGTTGAATCAATCCCCGCTCATGGGGGGAGGTGCCGAGCTGAGCGAATACGAGCAGCTGCTGGCCGGGGCCGATGAAAGCGCTAAAGTACCGCCACCTTCAGAAATCGCCGTCAAAGCTTGGCAAGAGCTTTCGAACCCTTTTTATGATGCAGGCCCCAACGATAAAGGCATTGGCATTCAGCTGGGCTATTCGCTGTATCGCGTGCTCAGCGGCTATTTGCTGGCCGCGCTGGTGGCGATTCCCATTGGCTTTTTGATTGGCATGTCGCCGCTGGCGTACAGAGCGCTCAACCCGTTCATTCAGGTGTTGCGGCCCATCTCCCCGCTGGCCTGGATGCCGCTGGCGCTGTTCATCATTCGCGATTCCGAAGCCTCCGCCATCTTCGTGATCTTTATCTGCTCCATTTGGCCCATGCTGCTCAACACGGCCTTTGGCGTGGCGGGCGTACGCAACGACTGGGTGAACGTGGCCCGCACCCACGAGCTGTCGTCGCTGCAAACGGCCTTCAAGGTCATTCTACCTGCGGCAGCGCCCACCATTCTGACCGGTATGCGGATCTCCATCGGCATCGCCTGGCTGGTCATCGTGGCCGCCGAGATGCTGGTGGGCGGTACGGGCATTGGCTACTACGTCTGGAACGAGTGGAACAACCTCGACCTGACCAGCGTGATCTTTTCCATCCTAATGATCGGCGTGGTGGGCATGCTGCTGGATATGTCGCTTGCCTATATTGCCCGCTTCGTCACTTACGCCGAATAAGGAGCCGACCATGAGTCATGCGTTCGTAGAGGTACAGAAAGCTGCCAAGCGCTTCCCAAGTGCCGGTAAAGAAGCCGAACCGCTGACGGTGTTCGAGAACATCAGTTTTCAGCTCGAGAAAGGCGAATTCGTGTGCATCATCGGCCACTCTGGCTGCGGTAAATCCACCATCATGAACGCGCTCGCCGGGCTGGATCAGTTCTCCGAAGGGTCCTTGGTGATGGAGAACAAAGAGATCAGCGGCCCAGGCCTCGAGCGCGGCGTGGTGTTCCAAAACTACAGCCTGCTGCCCTGGCTCACCGCGCTTGAAAACGTTCGCTTTGGCGTACGCGCCCGGTGGAAAACGTGGAGCGACCGAGAGGTCACCGACCACAGCATGAAGTACCTGGACATGGTCGGCTTGAAAGAAGTGGTGGACCGCAAGCCCTCCCAGCTCTCTGGCGGTATGCGTCAACGGGTGAGCATCGCCCGGGCGTTTGCCACCAAGCCAAAACTGCTGCTGTTGGATGAGCCGTTTGGCGCGCTGGATGCGCTGACCCGGGGCGTCATTCAAGACGAGCTGATCAACATCTGGAGCCAGGATCAGCAAACCGTGTTCATGATTACTCACGATGTGGACGAAGCGATCTTGCTGGCCGACCGCATCTTTTTGATGACCAACGGCCCCCAAGCGCGTATCGCCGAGGCGGTGGAGATCGATCTGCCACGGCCGCGCCAGCGGGCAAGTATCGTGAAACACCCGCACTTCTACACGATTCGTAACTACCTGGTCGACTTCCTGGTGAACCGCTCCGGCGAGCTGCGCACCCAGGAGTTCGACGGCCAAGGCCTGCGCTATCCCACACCGGTCAACCCGGTGCAACTAGCGACTGCCGAGGCCACCACGGTTTCAACCCCGGCAACCCCTGCCACCGAATCCCAAGAAAACCTAGTGAAGTTCACTCCCAAGGAGGTCCGTCATGGATAAGCTAGAAATGCGTCATACCCTGCTGGCTGCCAAGGCCCGCAAAAAACTGAGTTGGGACGACATTGCCAGCGCCGTCGGCATGTCGCCGGTGTGGGTCGCCTCTGCCTGCTACGGCATGAACAGCGCCAGCGCCGATATCGCTCATAAACTCTGCGACGTACTCGAAGTGGATGGCGACGTCGCTACCGCACTCACGGCCTTCCCCACCAAAGCGTGGGATGAAGCGATTCCCCAAGACCCGTTCATCTACCGGCTCTACGAAGTGGTGGGCGTGTACGGCGAAACGCTCAAGGACGTGGTGCAGGAGAAGTTCGGCGACGGCATCATGAGCGCCATCGACTTCACCATGGAGGTGGATAAGGTCGAAGACCCGAAAGGCGACCGTGTGCTGCTCACCCTCAACGGCAAATTCCTGCCCTATAAATCCTGGTAGTGCTCCAGCCGCGCGACGCTGCGCTCGACGCCGCCACGGTAGCTGACGCCAAACAGCAGTAGGTGGTTGAGCAGCGGATAGAGCTGAAACAGCGCCTCACGCCTCGGCCAGTCGGCCGGGGCGTTGCCGTTCCAGTAAGCCTCGAAAAACGCGTCACCGGGGGAGCCGAACAGCGTCAGCATGGCCAGGTCGGTCTCGGGGTAGTGGCGATAAATCGCCGGGTCGATCAGCGCTGGCCCGCGGGGCGTGGTCAGTACATTGCCGGACCATAGGTCGCCGTGAAGCAAACTCCCGGGGCCGTCCGGCAACCAGCGCTCAAGCTGTTCGGCCTGCTGCTCGATACGGCGACGTAGCGCGCTATCGAGTAAACCACGCTGAAAGCAAGCCTCGCAAAGAGGGAGCAGGCGCCGCTCGCGCTGGAACTGCCGCCCATCGGCCAGTGGCGCATTGGGCTGCGGGGTCAATCCGCAGGCGTTGTCTTCATGCCAACCATGGGAGCTGCCTATCACGCCGTGCAGCTGGCGAAGCCCCTCCCCTAGCGCGGTCGCATCCTGCCGGTTGGCGGGCTGAGTCTCCAGGGCTTCTATCACCAACCAGCCTTCCGCCTGGCCGAGCACTTCCGGAATGATGAGCGAGGTATGGGCCCCGGCCAGGGCGTGCAGGCCCTTTGCCTCGCCCCTAAGACGCTCGGGATCGTCGTGCTTCACGATCACCCGCCCCTGGCGCGTGGATAACGTGTACACCGCTGCACTGTCGCCGCCGCTTAGCGGCTCTAGTTCGCCGGTTGGCGCTATATCGTGAGTCGTGAGCAGATGGCGTAAGCGCGCCTCCATGGCATTCTCCGCTGCGTTACCGTGGTTGAATAGATCACGCTACAGGGCCATCGACCATGAAGGCAATGGGGGGTTATAGCGTATGGCGCTGCCCTAGCGCAGCCAAATAGCGCTGATAGGCCGCTTCATAGGCCGCCACACGCACGGCATCGGGCTCCGCCAGCGAGGCAGCATCCAGATGCACTAGGCGCTCGCAGAGCGATGCCAGGCTGCCCCCCTCGGCCTGTAGATCGCACCAGGCCGCTTGAATGGCAGCCCCTAGCGCAGCGGCATCGGTAATCTCGGGGCAGATCACCTGGGTACGGGTAATGTCCGCCACCATCTGCCGCCACACCGGGCTGTTCGCTCCGCCGCCAATCAGCCGAATCTGGCTGGTGCCTGCGGCAAGCTCACCCAACAGCTCCAGCCCATAGCGTAGACCAAAGGTCGCGCCCTCCATTACGCCTCGGCAGAGGTTGGCCTGGGTCATGTTCAGGCTGGTCAACCCGAGAAAATCGCCGGCGGCATCGGGCAGCATGGGCACCCGCTCGCCGTTAAAAAACGGCAATACGGTGACACCTTCAGCGCCAATCGGGGCGCTGGCGACCTGTTCGCTAAAGGCGGCCAAATCCAGCCCAAACAGTTCACGCACGCGAGTCGTTGCCGAGGTCACGTTCATGGTGCAAATCAGCGGCAACCACCCCCCGTGGCTGGCGCAAAAATTCGCCACCATGGCGCTGTCACACACCACGGGACTAGGCGAGTAAGCGCACACCGTGCCGGAGGTGCCCAAGCTGAGCGTGACCAGTCCTTGGGTAATATTGCCGGTGCCAATCGCCCCCATCATGTTGTCACCACCGCCGGAGGAGACCACCACGTTATCGCTCAGCCCCAGCTCCTGCGCCACTAGCGGGCGCACCCGGCCTGCTGGTTCATGGGCGTCAATAATCCGAGGTAATACACGGTCAGGGTCGAGCTCCGGCGCAATGGCGGCAAACACCGCTTTCTGCCAGCACTGGGCGCGGGTATCGAAGTAGCCAGTGCCCGAGGCGTCGCCTGCCTCGGTCACGCGTTCGCCGGTTAGCCAGAAGTTTAGATAGTCATGGGGCAGCAAGAGTGTGGCAATACGCTGATAGGCATCCGGATGGTGGTTGCGTAGCCAAGCCACTTTTGAGGCGGTGTAGCCGGTTTGCAGCACCAGGCCCAGCTTCTCCAGGCAGCCCGCCTCGCCCCCCAGCGTTTCCACTAGTGCGCTATTTTGAGCGCTGGTTTCGGTATCGCACCACAGCTTGGCGGGATACACCGGCACGCCATCGGCATCGAGTGCCACCATGCCGTGCTGCTGGCCAGACACGCCGATGCCGCGCACCTGCTTGGCATCGATGCCGGCGCGCTCAATCGCTTGAAAGAACGCGCCTTTGAGCGCCGCCAGCCACTCCGCGGGTGCCTGCTCCCGGCGGCCATGCTCCCCTTCATCCAGGCGATGCGGACGGCTGCCCTCGCCCAGAATGACGCCACGTTCCACATCCACCACCACGACTTTGGTACTTTGCGTACCGCAATCCACCCCGATATACATCACAACGTTCCTTTGGATGCGACCAGAGCCTCTAGGGTAGCCCGTGCGCCCCCTTCATGCAGCGATGTCAGCGCCTTCAGGTAAGCGTTCAAAAAACGAGGCTGGTCTGCCAAATCGCCAAACAGCTCGCGGTTTTCCACGAAGGCCGCCGGATGGGTACGATTGTTGGCGGCAATGGCCATTAATGGCTCGCGCAAGCGATCCACGATCTCAATGGCATCCCCCTGCTCGTCGACGCCTTCGGCGTAGCGCGCCCAGCTGGCGACTACGGCAGCGCTGCGCTCGATTTCGCCGCCTTGGGCAAGCTGCTGGCGAATCACTGGCACTAACCATTTGGGAATGCGATCCGAGCTTTCGGCGCACAGCCGCGCCAAGGTGTCTCTGATTTGCGGGTTTGCAAAGCGCTCAATCAGCGTCAGCCGGTAGGTTTCTAGATCCACCCCCGGCACGGGGGCTAGCGTTGGTGTGCCCTCTTCGCGCATGTACCCCAGCAAGAACTCGACGAACAGCGGGTCTTGGCACACTTCGTGGGCGTAACGGTAGCCCGCTAGGTAGCCAAAGTAGGTGAGCGCCTGGTGGCTGGCATTGAGTAGGCGCAGCTTCATCAGCTCGTAAGGCTCGACATCCTCGACGACCTGAACACCGACCTTCTCGAAGGCTGGGCGGCCCAAGGGGAAGTGATCTTCCAGCACCCACTGGGTAAAGGGCTCGCACACCACGGGCCAGGCATCTTCCACGCCAAAACGCTGGGAGAGCTCTTCGATATCCGTGGGCGCGGTCACCGGCGTAATGCGGTCCACCATAGCGTTGGGAAACGCGACCTCGGCAGCCAGCCAATCGCCCAATTCCGCACTGCGGGCGCGGGCGTAGGCGCTGAACATACGCTTGGCGACATTGCCGTTACCTTGAATGTTGTCGCAGGACATCACCGTAAACGGCGCAATACCCCGTGACCGGCGACGTACCAGGGCTTCCACCACTAAGCCAAAGCTGGTGGACGGGCGTTCGGGGTGGGCAAGATCATCGCGCACCGGGGGGGCGTCCAGGTTGAACTCCCCAGACACCGGGTGAACGTTGTAGCCGCCCTCCGTGACGGTGAGCGAGACGATCTTGATGGCGGGGTCGGCCATCGCCTCGATCACCGCCTCGGGGTCTTCCGAGGCAAACAGGTAGTTCACCATGCTGCCAATCACCCGAGGCTGATACTCACCGTCAGGGTGCTTGACCACCAGCGTATAGAGGTAGTCTTGCGCAGCGAGGGCCTGCTGCATGCGCTTGTCGCCGGGCATGACCCCCACGCCCACAATGCCCCAATTCAGCGCTTCGCCCTGGTTCATCAGCGCATCCACGTACATGGCCTGATGGGCCCGATGGAAACCACCAACGCCAATATGCACGATGCCAGGCGTCACGGCCTGACGATCATAGGTTGGCGTCTCGACCGCCGCGCTGAGGGCACCCATGTTGTGGTTGTTAAGCTGGGTCATCGTCACTCTCCGGGTTATGGGTTAGTCAAGCGCGTCCTAGCGCCAGCGCTGGTCAGGTGTCACGCTGCAGGTTTTGACCAGCGCGGCATTGAGCATGTCTTTTTGGTGGGTACGCTCGAGGGCACCGGTCCGGTCTTGGCCCATACAGAGCCAGCGGTTCACCAGCCGCTCCACGAGCACGGCATCGTCCACGTCGATAAATAGCGTCCAGTCGAACAGCGCGTGTAATGAACGCCACGGATCTTGGTCCAGTAGTAGGTAGTTGCCTTCCACGATCACGATGCGATGCTCTGGCGTCACGAGCCGTCCACCGGCACGGGCAAGATCCAGCGGTCGATCAAAGACCGGTACGGCGACCGGCTTATCCACACGACGGATGCGCGTCAAATCATGATGCAACCCCTCCACATCGAAGGTGTGGGGCGCGCCTTTCACAGGAAGCTGCTCATCGCCCAGTACGGCGTTATCGAAGTGGTAGCCATCCATCGGCACCACCACCGCCTGCCCAGGACGCAGCTGGTTGATCGCCTCACAGAGCAGCGCGCTGCGGTAGGACTTTCCTGCCCCCGGCGGCCCCGCCAGGGCAACCATCCAGCGCGCCTTGCCGTCGGCAGCATCCAGTAGTTGGTGGCTTAACGAAACAAGATCAGGGCTCATGGGCGTCTTAGCTCATCCAGTTGCCGCCATCGACGTTCAGGGTTTGGGCGACAACGTAATCGCTATCCTGGCTGGCAAGAAACACGGCGGCGCCGGTGTGATCTTCCGGCAGCCCCATACGGCCAAAGGGCACCGACTCGCCCACTAAGCGCTTTTTCTCACCCAGCGGGCGGTTCTCGTAGCGGGCGAACAGCGCATCGACCTCTTCCCACATCGGGGTATCCACTACGCCGGGGGCAATGCCATTCACATTGATGTGGTGTTTGATCAAATCGAGACCGCAGGACTGGGTCAGGCTAATCACGGCGGCTTTGCTAGCACAGTAAACGCTCACTAGCGGCTCGCCTCGTCTACCCGCCTGGGAGGCCATATTGATGATCTTACCCCCCTGGCCTTGGGCCACCATGGCGCGGGCCACGGCCTGCAGGGTGAAAAACATGCCCTTGGTATTCACCGCAAACTGCTTGTCGAAGCTGGCCTGGGTCACGTCCAGCACCGGCGCCATATCGAACACCGCCGCGTTATTGACCAAAATATCAATGCCGCCAAAGCGCTCGGTGACGCTCTCCACCATGGCATCGATGGAGCCTTGGTCACACACGTTCAGCACCACGCCCATGACCCGCTCGGCGCTGGCATCCTGCTGCAGCGTGGCGAGCGCGTCTTCGATGGCGTTGGCATCGATATCGGCCACCACCACCTGGGCTCCTTCGGCCAGGTAGCGCTGGGCAATGGCGAGCCCGATGCCACGGGCACCGCCGGTAATCACGGCACGTTTATCGAGCAGTTTCATTGTTATCGTTTCCTTGCAGATGTAGTTGCCACTCGTCGACCAAGGCGTTGAGCCCACGCATATGGGGCAAAATTCGCCACGCACCCGCCGCGAGCAGGCGGTTAGACTGCTCGTCGTCGATATGGCTGGCGCCCACGAAGCCAATCACCCGCATGCCGGCGGCATGGGCAGCGCTCACCCCTGCCACGCTGTCTTCGACCACTAGGCAGCGGCTGGGCGGGCAACCCAACTCGCTTGCCGCCAGGCGATAAATCGCGGGGTCCGGTTTGGGGTTGTCGACCTGCTCGGCGGTGAAAATGGGGACGTCGCCCAGCGCCTCTTTCAATTGTGTCGTGGCGAGCGATGCCAGCACGCGGCAGCGGCGGCTGTTGGAGACCACGGCTTTGGGTAAATCGATACCGCTCACAGCGTCGTGAACCCCTTCAATAGCGGTGAGTTCTCGCGCTAGACGCGCTTCTATAGCGCTATCGACGACTTCAGAGGCATTGGACGGCAGCGGATGGCGGCTTAACTGCGCCAAGTGCTTTAGGATGTCGGCGGTCGTCATGCCCAGGGCTTGGCTGAGCAGCGAGGGAATATCCAGATCCGGCAGCCACTGCACAAGGTGGGTTTCCAAGGTCTCTTCTGCCAGGGCTTCGCTGTCCACCAGAACGCCATCGCAATCAAAAATCAGCACCTTCATACCTGCGCTCCGGGCGTAGGCGTCTCGGTCGCCGCACGGTTATCCTGTCGGGTCAGGCTGGCCAGCGGGTGCTGTGACAGGCTTTCTAGCGCCAACCCTTGGGCATCGAACAGATGAGCACGCTCGGCGGCAAAGCCAAACTGCACGGTATCGTTCACCCGGTAGGCCACGTCGCCATCGGCCATGAGGGTGATGAGCAGCTCGCCCATCTGCACGTAGAGTGAGGTCTGCCCGCCCAAGCGCTCCAACACTTTGATTTGGCCACTCAGCGGGCCGTTTTCATCCAACTGTAGGTGCTCAGGACGAATACCTAGCTCCAGCGCTTCGTCGCTGGCGAGCCCTTCGCCCGAGACGGGAATGGTGCACGGCCGCCCGCCGGGCAGGCGCACGGTGACACCGTCATCGCCAATGGAGCGCTGCTCGACGCTGAAGAAGTTCATCTTGGGCGAGCCAATAAAGCCCGCCACGAAGCGGTTACGCGGGTGGTGATAGAGCGCCATGGGCGAGCCCACCTGCTCCACCACGCCATCGTGCAACACGACGATTTTATCGGCCATGGTCATGGCTTCTATCTGGTCGTGGGTCACGTAAATCATCGTGGCATCCAGCTCTTCATGCAGCCGCGCCAGCTCGATACGCATCTGCACACGCAGCGCCGCGTCTAGGTTGGAAAGCGGCTCGTCGAACAGGAAGATGCTGGGGTTACGCACGATCGCCCTGCCAATCGCCACCCGCTGGCGCTGGCCGCCGGACAGCGCTTTGGGCTTGCGGTCCAACAGCGGCTCGAGCTGAAGGATCTTGGCGGCTTCCAGCACTTTGGCGCGGCGCTCTTTTTTGGGCACGCCAGCCAAGCGCATGCTAAAGCCCATGTTGCCCTCGACGGTCATGTGCGGGTAAAGCGCATAGCTCTGAAACACCATTGCCAATCCACGGTCGGCGGGCCCTACATCGTTCATGCGCTGGCCATCGATGAGAATATCGCCATCGCTGGCGCTTTCCAGCCCCGCGATCATGCGCATCAGCGTGGATTTACCGCAGCCCGAGGGGCCAACGAACACCACGAACTCACGATCATTCACTTCGAGATCGATACCTTTGATGACCTGGGTGTCGCCAAACCGCTTGGTAATGTTCTTGAGTTGTAAGGTCGCCATGGGGAACTCCTTTACTTGACGGCGCCAAAGGTCAGGCCACGCACCATTTGTTTTTGGGTCAGCCAACCGAGGATCAGGATGGGGGCAATAGCCATGGTGGACGCCGCCGACAGCTTGGCCCAAAACAGCCCTTCAGGACTCGAGAAGGAAGCAATGTAGGCGGTCAATGGCGCGGCTTTCGACGACGTTAAGTTGAGGCTCCAGAACGCCTCGTTCCAGCTCAAAATCACCGACAGTAACCCGGTAGAGGCAATGCCCGGCAGCGTGAGCGGTAACAGCAGGAAAAACACTTCCTGCAACGTAGAGGCACCGTCCATCCGGCCCGCTTCGAGGATGTCTTTGGGCATGTCTTTGAAGAAGGTGTAGAGCATCCACACCACGATGGGCAGGTTCATCAGGGTATAGACGATGATCAGCCCGGTACGGGTATCCAGCAGCCCGACATCTCTAAAAATCAGATAGATAGGCACCAAAACACCCACCGGAGGCAGCATCTTGGTGGAGAGCATCCACAGCAACGTGCCCTTGGTGCGCTTGGTAGGTAAAAACGCCATGGCGTAGGCCGAGGGAATGGCGATCAGCAGCGCTAAAAAGGTCGAGCCAAACGCCACGGCTACGCTATTTAGTGCAAAGCGGGCGTAGCCCGAGCGGTCCTGTACCGCCTGATAGCTTTCCAGGGTGGGCGAAAAAATAAAGCTGGGATCGGCAATCGCCGCTGTCTCGGTTTTGAACCCCGTCAGCACCATCCAGAGGATGGGAAAAAAGATGATCAGCGCGATGGTCCAGCCCAACAGGGTGAGCACCAGTTGCCTCATCGGCAACGAGCGAGTGTGTGCTGGTGCGCTATTACGATGCGTTGTCATTGAAATGCTCCCAAGACGCCCTGGTGCCGGGGTCAGTCTTCTAAGTTCTTAGCGACCATGCGGACAAGGAAAATCGCGACGATATTGGCGAGAATGATGGCGATCACCCCACCCGCCGAGGCCATGCCCACATCGAAATCCAGCAGCGCTTGGATATAGATCAAATAAGCCAAGTTGGTCGTCGCGAGCCCCGGCCCGCCGGAGGTGGTGACGAATATCTCGGCAAAAATCGTCAGCAGGAAGATCATTTCGATCATGATCACCACGCTAATAGCACGCTTGAGATGCGGCAGCGTGATGAAGAAAAAAATCGCCAGCGGCCCTGCGCCATCCATCCGGGCGGCCTCCACCTGGTCCTCATCCAGCGATTGCATGGCCGTGAGTAGAATGAGGAGCGCGAACGGCAGCCACTGCCACGAGACGATAATGATGATGGAGGTCAGCGGTAGCGACGAGAACCAGTCCAGCGCGGGGAGCCCTAACGACTCCGCCAGCCATGCCAGGACCCCATTGGAGGGGTGCATCATCATGTTTTTCCACACCAGCGCGCTGACCGTTGGCATGACGAAGAAGGGAGAGATCGCCAGTACGCGGGCGATACCCTGCCCGGCAAACTCCTGTTGAAACAGCACCGCCAACAGCGTGCCGCCTACAACGGTGACCACCAGCACCCAGCCCACCAGCAGCAGCGTGGTGCCCATGGCCGACCAGAGCGCGGGGTCGGTGAGCAGATACTCGTAGTTCTCCAACCCGGCAAAGCCGGTCATGCCGGGCATCAGCAGGTTGTAGCGCTGAAAAGAGAACCAGAGGGTCATGCCTAAAGGCACGATCATCCAGAGCAGCAACAGCGTGACGGCGGGCGCTTGAAGCGACAGCGTCCTCAGCCCGCCGACCGTCCGGCCAGAAGCACGTGTTCTATTCATGTAAATACCTGCAAGAAAGACCTGCGAGAACCACCAGCAACGCCTGCCCAGGACCGGGCAGGCGCGGGAGTGCCTTTAACGTTCGATATAGCCCGCCCGTTGCATGGTGCGTTCGGTGGCGCGTTGGGCGCTATCCAGCGCCTGTTCAACCGATGTATCGCCGGTAAGTGCCGCAGCAATGGTCTGGCCAACCTGCGTCCCAATCGACTGGAACTCGGGGATACCGACGAACTGCACGCCCACATAGGGGTTCGGCTCAAGGGTGGCGTCGGTGGGGTCGGCTTCTTGAATGGCGTTCAGTACGAAGCCAGCAAACGGCGCGGCGGAGGTGTACTGCTCGTTAGCATAGGTAGACTCGCGGGTGCCAGGCGGTACGCTGGTCCAACCGTTGGTGTCACCGACTAGCTCGATGTACTCCTGGGATGTGGCCCAAGTGATGAACGCCTGCGCAGCCTCTTTATGCTCAGAGGAGGCTGGGATGGCGAGCGCCCAGGACCACAGCCAGTGGGAGCCTTTGGGGGTTTCCGCGATGGGCGCGGGTGCAAAGCCCAGCGTGTCGGCTACGTCGGATTCGTTCTCGTCGTAGAGCTTGCCAGCCGCCGAGGTAGCATCGACCCACATCGCGCAGTTGCCGCGGGAGAAGAGCGCGAGGTTCTCGTTAAAGCCGTTGGAGCTGGCGCCGGGCGGGCCATAGTTGCCAAGCAGATCTACGTAGAACGCAATTGCCTCATTCCAGTCCTCGGAGTTGAGCTCTGGGTTCCACTGCTCATCGAACCAGCGTCCACCGAAGGTGTTTACCAGCGTCGAGACGAAGGCCATGTTCTCGCCCCAGCCCGGCTTACCGCGCAAACAGATACCCGCAAGGCCCTCTTCGCTACCGTGGAGCTGTTCGGCCCAGTCACGCACCTGCGACCAGGTGGGCTGCTCGGGCATCTCGATGCCTGCCTGCTCGAATAGATCGGTGCGGTAATACATCATCGAGCTTTCCGCGTAGAACGGCAGGGCGTGCAGCGTACCGTTTAGGCTCAAGCCATCGCGCACCGATGCCAGCAGATCGTCTTCGTTGTAGTCGTCAGGCAGGTCGTCCAGCGGCTCTAGCCAGCCACGCTCCGCCCAAATGGGCACTTCGTAAGTGCCGATGGTCATGACGTCGAATTGCCCACCGCCGGTGGCAATGTCCGTGGTCATACGCTGACGCAGCACGTTCTCCTCGAGCACCACCCAGTCCAGCGTGATCTCAGGATGCGCTTGTTCAAAGGCGTCGGTCAGGCTCTGCATGATGACCATGTCGTTATTGTTCACCGTCGCGACGGTGATCTCGGTTTGAGCCTGGGCTTGGCCAGCTACCGCAACGGCAGCGGCTAGGGTCGTGACGGGTAAATGACGCGCGAGACGCATACAGCACTCCTCTTGGCAAATATTGGCATTGTTGTTGCCTTGATCTTATTGATCATCAACCGAACAAATGATCGTATGCAGGCCAAAAAAAAGCAAAGCCTGCCGCGTTAGACTTTACGCTAATGCATTCAATCGTTTGCATGTTGCAGGCGCGAAGTCGCGCTTCACTCCATTGCCTCCACGATGTGTCGGGCGGCAATCTCATCGGTGACCAACCCTTTCAACCAGCCGCCGCGCAGCGCGGCTAAAATGGCGGGGGCTTTATCCCGGCCACCGGCAATGCCTACCATCAGATGTTTGCCAAAGCGTTCAAGCGGCAGGCTAGTCACGCGCCGGGTGATCGAGCAGTCCACCACCTCGCCACGGCGGTTCAGCGGCCAACCCAACAGCTCCCCCACGGCCTCTCGGCCCAGTAGCTCACCCAGCTCGGTTTCACTGATGAAGTGATCTTGAAACAGCGTGGCTCGACGATCGATGCGACCAATACCGATAAAGGCGGCTTCCGACTCCCGCGCCACGTCGGCAATCGCTTTGAACAAACGCTGCGAGAGCATGGCCTCTTTTTCCGCCAGTGACGCCGCGACGACCGGAGCGGGAAGCAAAAAACGCTCGCCGCCGGTTTTATCCGCCAGCACCATCACGGCGTCGTAGCGGTTGGCGGAACCATCACGCGCCACGTTTCCCACCAGCGAGACAAAACGATGCTGCGGCCGCTCCACGCGGCTCAACGCTTCCACCGCGGCGCGCACCGAACGTCCCGTTCCCAGCGACAGCGTTAACGGCTCGCTGCGCTCCACCAGACGGGCAATGCGCTCTGCCCCTGCTACGGCCAAGTAGTAGGCAGCACTGTCAGGGGCCTGGGTGTCTGCTGGCACCACGTCACAGTAGGTCAGTTGAAAACGCTCACGCAGCGTGCTTCCGAGCGCCATACAGGTCGAGATGGGGTGGTCGATATGCACTTTCACCAACCCCTCTTGGCGCGCCAGGGCCAGTAAACGCTGAACACCGGGGCGTGAGACGCCAAGTTGGCTGGCAATCTCGTCCTGGGTCATGCCACCGACATAGGACATCCAGGCAGCTCTCGCCGCCTGATCCAGTTTTACTTCGAACTTATCCATGACTGGGCTCGCCGCCTTGTCGTTAAAAAAACCTCATCATACAAAGCCTTCGCCAAGACCAGTAGTGTCCGATCCGCTAACATGGGCAGCGACGTCTTATTCCCGATGCACAGAGGTGGCCATGTATAAACTTGCGTTTTTCGTTCCCATTGAGAATGCCGATAGCGTCAAACGCGCCGTCTTCGAGGCGGGTGCCGGTCGCATTGGCGACTACGAGCATGTCTGCTTTCACTCCCGCGGCACCGGTCAGTTTCGACCGATGGCGGGCGCCGAACCGCATATTGGACAGGTCGGCACGCTGGAAACGGTCGACGAGTTCAAAATCGAGATGGTGTGCGCCGACGAGCATATCCGCGCCGCCATTGCTGCGCTCAAGCTGGCTCACCCCTATGAAGAAGTGGCCTACGACGTGTGGCAGCTCGCCGACCTGTAAGCGCATGGACTAGACGAATGCGCGAAGCGAACGATCTAGGCGCTGCCGAAGTAGCGCTCGCGATCCTCGGGCGTGATCTTACTGATATGCAGCGGAAATATGGCGCTTTCACGGTCAGCATAATAGTGACGCAGCGTCCGCTCGATGGTGGGAAACGCCAGCGCATCCCAGGGAATCTCGTGCTCCTCGAAGAGCGCCACTTCGAGACTCTCCGGCCCTGCGTCGAAGCTCCCCACCAAGTCGGCACGAAAAATCATATAGACTTGGTTGATATGCGGCAGGTCGATCAGCGTGTATAGGTCCCCAAGGGCGACCTCGGCAAACGCCTCCTCCCAGGTTTCTCGCATGGCGGCCTGCTGGGTAGTTTCGGCGTTTTCCATGTACCCCGCCGGTAGCGTCCAGTACCCTTTTCGAGGCGATATCGCCCGCTTGCAAAGCAGTACTTTGGAGCCACTGATCGGCAGCGTACCCGCCACGATGCGTGGGTTCTGATAGTGGATCGTGCCACAGCCGTCGCACAGGTAGCGGGGGCGATCGTCGCCTTCGGGAACGGCAAACCGGACTTTCTCACCACACTGACTACAAAAGTTCATCGCGTTTTCTCTACGGCTGGTGGGTCGGGGCATCAACGTGCTTGACGATGATCACCGTGGCTGGGTAAAAGAGAGCAAAGTAAAGAGACGCCTATGTTAGAGAAACTGCGCAAACGGCTGCAACAGCATACCCCTCAACGGCTAGACCACATAGCGCTGCCGGAGGCGGCCGTGCTCATGCCCATCGTCGAGCGCCCTGCTCCTACCCTGCTGTTCACACGCCGGGCCAGCCACTTGACGACCCACCGAGGTCAGGTCGCTTTTCCAGGCGGCAAGCGCGAACCGGACGATGCCGACCTATACGCCACCGCCTTGAGAGAAGCAGAAGAAGAGATTGCGCTGGCGCCTGGCCAAGTGCAACCGCTCGGGCGACTGTCGGATGTGATTTCGCTTCACGGCATTCGCGTGACGCCTTGGGTCGGCCTGATTCCGCCAGACCTGCCGCTGGTCGCCGACCCTGGCGAGTTGGACGCCATCTTCGAGGTCCCGCTCAGCCACTTTTTAGACGACCAGCGCACCCATACCGATGTGATCACCGTCGATGGCGTCGCGCACTATGTGCCCAGCTATCACGTCGATGGTCACGTGATTTGGGGATTATCTGCCATGATGTTGGTGGAGCTGTTGGCCGAGGGTTTTGGAATGGAGATTGACCTTTATCAGCGCCCGCCCGGCGCCCTACGCCACTACCCTGAACGCCGTACCCCCACTAGCCGTCGCTCGGCTACGGCCAAGCGCGACCCCGCTACGAGATCAACAAAATGATTGCAACGCCTGACATGGATACGCCAGCCCTCACGCCCCAGGCCCACTTGGCGCTCGTAGACGCACTGGTGGAACAGGGTTGGTACGTCGGTAAAGGCGTGATCGACCCAGCGCTTTGCCAATCACTGCACCGGGAAATCCATCTCTTGGCCGAGCGTGACGCGCTGGATGAGGCGGGCATTGGGCGAGGCCAACAGCACCACCTGCGTAAAGACATCCGCGGCGACGCCATCCACTGGCTCGATCGCGAAAGCGACGCCCAGCGCCGCTATCTGGATGCCATGGCAGAGCTGCAGCAGTCGCTGAATCAAGCGCTGTTTTTGGGTCTGTTCGAGTACGAAGCCCACTTTGCCCACTACCCTGCCGGTGCCTTCTACCAGCGCCACCTGGACAGCTTTCGCGGGCGGGCCAACCGAGTGATTTCCACCGTCGGCTACTTGAACCCCAACTGGCCGAGCGACGGCGGTGGCGAAATGGTGATTTACCACCCCGATGACCCCACTCTGGAAGTGGCCCGGGTAGTACCCGAAGCTGGCACCTTTGCCTGCTTTTTATCGGAAACCATTCCCCATGAAGTGCTCCCCACCCGCCAGCCCCGCGCCAGCATTGCAGGCTGGTTCCGTCGCAACGCCTCCATGGGTGGCGTGTTAGACCCTGCCCGCTAAACGATGAGCGAGACGAGCCCGTGAGTGCTGAAAGAGAGGCTATCCTAGCGGCAAAAGTGGCGACCCTGGAAGCGCGCAACGCCGCACTCGAAGAAGAGAAGTGCCACTATCAGTGGCTGGCCGAGAGCACGACGGATCTCATTTCACGCCACGCCCGAGACGGCACGTTTCTGTACGCGTCCCAAGCCGCTCGGGAGCTGCTGGGCTATGAGCCGGATGAACTTATCGGCGTCTCTGCGTATCAGCTGTTTCACCCAGCAGATTTGAGCGACCTGCTCAACAAGTCGCCGCGGGTGTACTATCACGATGGCTTCTATCAGCAAACCTATCGGTTTCGTGCCAAGGCAGGCCACTACGTATGGTTCGAAACCACCAGCCGTACCCGGCGAGACACTCACACCGGTGAACTGATCGATATTTTGTGCGTCTCCCGCGACGTCGGCCGACGTATCGAAGCAGAAGCCACCCGCGAGCGCTTGGCCCAAGTCGTCGAATCCACTACTGACTACGTGCTGTTTTTAGGGCCGGACCAGCAGGTATTCAGTGCCAACGAAGCCGCCCGCCGCTGCTTTGCCCTACCCGCGGCGTCGCCTACGGCGCTAAGCGCGCTGTATCAAGCCGAGTCGCTGCGCTTGCTCATCGAGGTGGTGTTTCCAGCCGTCGAACGCTACGGCTCATGGAGCGGGGAATTGGAGATGTGCAGCGAGAACGGCAGCGTGCCGGTGCTCAGCGTGGTACTGGCCCATCGCAGCCGGGGGGCCACGCCCGGCCACTACGCCTTGGTGAATCGTGATATCAGCGCCCGCAAAGCCGCTGACGCCCAGGCGCGACGCCATCAGGAGCAGATTGCTCACGCCAACCGACTGGCCGCGGCGGGGGAACTGGCCTCCAATATCGCCCACGAATTGAACCAGCCTCTCGGCGCGATTGCCAACTATACCAGCGGCGCGTTGCTAAAATGCCAGCAGCAACCCACGCCCCTCGCCAGCGAGCTTCAACTACCTCTAGAGCGCATCGACGAGCAGGTACAGCGCCTCGCTCAGCGGCTGCGGCATCTGCGCAGCTTCGTCCGAAAGCGAAGCCATCAAGTACGCCCACTGGTGTTGGCTGACGTAGTGGCGGCCGCCTGCGGGCTCTGCGACTGGCAGTACCAACAGGCAGCGGTGGGACTAACGGTAGAGCTTCCCGCTGGGCTGCCGCGGATCTACGGCGACGCGATTGCCTTGGAACAGGTCATCGTCAATTTATTGCTGAATGCGCTGACTGCCAGCCGTCGAGTGGTTGATGCCAAAACAGTGCGCGTCAACGCACGGCGAAGCGGCCAGCGACAAATCACGCTAAGCGTGGAGGACGAAGGGCCGGGGGTCGACCCGAGGCATCAGCCCATGATTTTTGACGCTTTTTTTACCACCCGTGATGAAGGGCTTGGCATGGGGCTAGCCATTAGCCGCACACTGGTGGAAAGTATGGGGGGCGCGCTTGCTTTGCGTGCCGACAGCGCTAAAGGTGCCTGTTTTGACGTATTTCTACGCACGGAGACCGACGTTTGATGCCCTCGGCTAACGCGCCTACGACTGCCTCTTCGCCAAAGGCTAGCGCCATCGCGGTGGTCGATGACGACGACGCGCTTCGGGAATCGCTGGTGTGGCTATTGGAATCGGTAGGGCTCACCCCCCGCGCTTTCGCCAGCGGTCATGCCTTTTTAAACACGGAGCACGAAGCCTTTGGCGCGCTACTGCTGGACGTGCGCATGCCGGGTATGAGCGGTCTTCAGGTGCAACAACAGCTCGTTGACCAGGGCAGCCGCCTGCCCCTCATCATGATGACCGGTCACGGCGACGTTCCCATGGCGGTGGCAGCACTGAAGAACGGCGCATTCGACTTTATCGAGAAGCCCTTCAATCATCAGCAGCTCATCGATGTAGTGCAGCAAGCGCTCAGCCATACCGAACAGCAGCATCAACAGACCCAGGCACTGGCACGATTACAAACAGAGTTCGACGCCCTGCGCCCCAAAGAGCAGCGCATCGTGCAGCATGTTGCAGAGGGCATGACCAGCCGTGAAATCGCCGATCACATGGGCATCAGCGCCAAAACCGTCGAGGTCTATCGGCTGCGTGCCATGAAAGCGATGGGGGCAGCCAACGTGGCTGCCTTAGTGCGTCAGGCGGTAGCGCTCTCGTTGGTCCCCGCGTTGCCGCCTGATGTCGAGTGAACGTTGGTTAGCTAAGTGGCACGATCTGGCCGTTGGCGTCTTCCAAGACGCGGCTCACCTGCTCGTAGTTCGCGCGACCTTCACCTTCATGCGCTTCGATCAGGCTCACTACATTCAATAGCGTCTCCATACCAAACGCCTGCTCATCGGTCGCCGTGAACGCCTGAATGTAGGCGTCGCCTCCGACGTCCCATCCCAACTTGATCGGCGCATCGATGATGTTCACTTGGGTGCCCACTGGCACACGCCAGAAGACTGACTCAATATCCTCGGGGTGCATGCGAATACAGCCGCGGCTGGCGCGCATACCAATCCCGTCAGGTTGATTGGTGCCATGAATCAGATAACCGGGAATATCCAACAAAATGGCATATTGACCCAGCGGGTTATCCGGTCCAGGCGGTACGACCGCAGGCGGCGGGTCACCACGCTCGGCGGCCTCGCGGCGGATCGACTCAGGCGGGTACCATGCCGGATTTTCCAAGCGCATGGTGGTTTCGGTGATACCCAACGGCGTATTGTAGGCATCGCGGCCAATGCCGATGGGGTAGGTTTCGACACGGGGAGCATGGCCATCTTCGGCCTCGGGGTAGTAGTACATGCGCAGCTCGGCAACGTTGATCACGATACCAGTGCGAGGCTCGTCAGGAAGGATGAACTGCCCCGGAATGGTGACCTCGGTGCCTTCGCCAGGCACCCATAGACTCACGTCCGGGTTAGCCATGCGGATCTCTTCGTAGCCCACGTTATGCGCTCGGGCAATATCCAGCAGCGTGTCCTCTTCACTCGCAGTGACGGTATACACTTCGCCCACCATATTGCCCGACTCGGGCAGTAAAAAATGGCCTTTCGGCAGCTCAGTATCGTTGGCGATCGCGCTGGCTGTCATCAGCCAAGCGCCTAATGCCACAACACCGCCAGCCAAGCGCTGTTTCAATGGCTGAAACAGCCATGAAGGGTCTGTCAGGGTCATTGGAAAATCTCTCTCTATGTCGCTATCGCTCTACGGCGATCTTGATGACGATGAAAATGAATATGCACAGCCACAGGCAGCGGGTCAATTCGCCAGACTGTCGCAGTCGTTTAACCTTTCTCTAGAATTTTCTTGATATTGATTAAGAGTTTGACACAGAGATTGCAAAGAACGTCTCAGCACCTACCTTGAGAAGTGTCCTTGCACAGCGAGGTGCAGGGCAACTTCGGACAAAGAGGTGCCACGCACAGTGAGACCTCTTCATCACCACGCAAGGAGCAATCACGATGAAACCGACCTTTCTGACTACCCTCATCCTTCCCGCGCTGATGGCTACGGCAGGCATCGCTCAGGCCAATGAGGGCGGCAATGGTATGGAAGCGTCTTACCTGACCCATGCCCCAGACAACACTTTTCACTCTGACTCGCTCACGGGTAACCAAGTGCGCAGCAGTGTCGAAAACGACGAAGACATTGGTACCATCAACGATTTGATCATCGATGAAGACGGCAAAATCAACGCCGTGGTCGTTGGTGTCGGCGGTTTTCTAGGGATGGGCGAAAAGAACGTCGCCATCGAATGGGACTCTCTGGAACTGACGAAGGGCGAAGATAACGAAGAGTACGTCATCTCCGTCAACGCCTCTGAAGAAGCCCTCCAGGAAGCCCAGGAGTACGAGCGCAACGATGATCTTCGCACCGAGCGCGACACCGAGATGAACAATAGCGAAGACAACGCTAACGAGATGCGCGACACACAGAGCTAAGCGGTACTTTAACGAGTACATAGCAGCCATTGCTCGCAAAAAGGGCCTTGCCATTCGGCAAGGCCCTTCTCGTATGTGAGTGGCGACAACGGTATACAACACGCTGCCAAGCGCTGCCCTAAGGCAGCGCCAGATATTAGCCTTTCAACTTGGCAGACATCGTGATATCGGCCTTGAGGACTTTAGATACTGGGCAGTTGGCCTTGGCGGTTTCGGCGGCTTCCTGAAAAGCAGCGTCGTCGGCACCGCTCACGCTGGCTTCCACGTCCAGGTGAATGCTGGAGATATCGAAACCGGCATCGCTTTGCGACAGCGTGACTTTTGCCTGGGTATCGATGGCGTCGGCGGTGTAGCCTTTCTCACCCAGGATCATCGATAGGGCCATCGAGAAACAGCTGGCATGTGCGGCGCCGATCAACTCTTCTGGGTTGGTGCCGGGCTCGCCTTCGAAACGCTGTTTGAAGGAGTAACCTGCATCCAGTACGCCGCTTTCCGTGGCGACTTTGCCTTGGCCATCTTTCAAACCACCTTCCCAATGTGCGCTTGCTTTACTATCCATTCTGTTCTCCTTTCCTAGGGTAGTGTGCTTCTCGCAGGATGAACGCAGGGTTACGTTCGGTGCTCATTCAGCGTAGCTGATTCTTAGCAGCGATTCTATGTGGCTGTCGAAACCTCTAAACCCCGACGATAAAACTGCTGGCGCTTCACTGCGGACAATAAAAAGGATTCGCTGGCGGTGGCTTTGTCGTTAAGCTGTTCATCTCTTTAAAAAGACCGACATACCACGGTAAGGACACTCCATGTCATCGGCCGATACGCTGCGCTTGCTACTGCTCTCTTCGTTATGGGGATTGTCGTTCATCTTTATGCGCGTCGCGGCGCCCGAGTTCGGCCCGATACCGCTGGTGTTGGTTCGAATGGGCATTGGCGCTCTGCTGCTACTGCCGCTGCTGCTGAGCCTGCACTACGTGCGTCTGATTTGGCAGCATAAGGGGCCGCTGCTGCTGCTCGGGGTAGTCAACCACGTGCTGCCTTTTTCGCTACTGGCCCTCGCCACGACTCGGCTAGAGGCAGGCTTTACCTCGCTCATCAATGCAACGACCCCCATTTTCACTGCCCTGCTAGGCGCCGCCTTCTTTGCGACCCCCGTGCAACGCCAGCAGTACCTGGGATTGGCGCTCGCGCTGTTGGGGGTGTACGTGCTCTCGGCAGACAGACTGGACTTCGCACTCGGCGGCGACGGCTGGTTCATCATCGCGATCCTCGGCGCCACGTTCTGCTACGGCATCGCGGGCAACTATTCAAAAACGCGTCTGGGCCACTTGCCCACGCGGGTGCTTGCCGCGGGCAGTAGCGCCATGTCGGCCCTGGTGCTGCTGATTCCCGGCGTGCTGCTGTGGCCAAGCGACCCCATCAGCCCCTTGGCGTGGGGCAACGCGCTGGCGTTGGCCATGCTCAGCACGACACTGGCGTTCTTGCTCTACTTTGGTTTACTGGCAAGCGCGGGGGCAACGGCAGCCTCGACGGTCACATTCTTAGTCCCCGTTAGCGCCCTGCTGTGGGGCTATTGGCTACTGGATGAAACGCTGAGTCTACAGGTCATTGCGGGGATGGTGATTACCCTACTGGGCACTGCCATTGCCACGAAAATGCTACGTTTTAGGCCTAGCGGGGCGTTACGGAGACCGCCTCCCCCACACGAATGACGCTACCTTCCCCCCCCGTCAACGTGGCGTTTTGGCCAAAGTGCGCGCCCTTCAAGTGGGGTTGGGTATTCAGTGCCAGCAGCGTTTTCAGTGGCTCGGCTTGAGTAGGAATCGTGCCGGTCTGCTGGTCGACGGTGGTGATTTTGCAGCGCTGGCAGGGTTTACGCAGGGTGAGCTGATAGCTGCCGCTCTCGATCGTCGCCCAACCATCTTCTTGCCAAGCCTCGTCGCAATCCACCACGATATTGGGCCGAAACCGATTCATGGGCACCGGTGTATTGCCGCCCGCCACCAGCGCGTTGTTCAATGCATCCAGCGAACCGGTAGTGGTGATCAAAAAGGGATAACCATCGGCAAAGTAGGTGTGCGCCTCGCCACCGGCCAGAAAATCGTCTTCCACCGCCCGTGTAAAGGTAGTGGCGAAACGCACCAGACTCACCCCCTTGGCCGACTCACCCAATGCCGCCTCTAGCCACTCAGACACCGCCTCGCTCTCCGGCAGCGCTTTGCAGTGATCACTCCACACCGATACCAGCCGCAAGTTGCCCTTGGGCTCTTCCAGTGAAATGGAAATCGGCTCGACGGTGGGGTGAGAGAGCACCAGGGCATCGGAGGTCAACGCCACGGTGATCGTGGCCAGCGCAGGTAGCTGGCGCTGGGTGACGAAGCGTTGCTGGGCATCCACCAGCATCCAACGGCGATCCCAAGCGAGGCCGTGGGCATGAATCTCGCTCTGGGTCACATCGATCCCCCGAAGGGATTTCACTGGATAAACCGTCAATTGGGTAATGTTCACAGCGGCCTCGTACGCCTAGGGCATGGCAAAATGAACCGTTAGCCTAACGAGGTTCTGATACACCGCCAAACGATTTTTGGTCGCGCCGCTATAGCGTGTCGCCTGCTTCGATGCGGTATCCCAAATCCACGACTCTCTGCGCCAACGTCTCACCACGAATGCGCGCCAACAACGCTTTGGCGGCCGCCTCACCGATGGCTTGGCGGGGCGTCACGACGCTGGCCAAGCGGGGTGACATCGCTTGGCCCACGTCGTGCCCATGAAAGCCGGCAATCGCCATCCGTGCGGGCACGTCGACGCCCTGACGCCGACACTCGAAATAAGCCCCTACGGCTACGTCGTCGTTGGTACAAAAAATGCCGTCTGCTTCTGGGTAGTCGCGCTGAATTTCCTGCATCAGCGCGGCCCCGACGGTATAGGAGGAGCGCTGGCTGCTCTGCAGGGTCACCGGCGTGAGCCCCTGCTCTTCCATGGCTTGGCGATACCCCTGCTCCCGTTGCCGGGTACGCTCATCGAGCCGAACGGCGAGGTAGATCACCTGACGACGACCGCGGCGAATCATCTCGCTGACCATGTCGTAAGCGGCGCGTACATTGTCGTAGCCTACCGCCTGCTGCAGGGGCGGGCGGTGGGTATCCATGATCTCGACGATGGGAATACCCGCCGTTTCCAGCATGCGTAGACTGCGCGGCGTGTGATCATGGTCAGAGAGAATCACCCCATCTACGTTATACGACAGTAGCGAGGCAAGGCTGCGCTCCTCGAGCTCCTGACTATAGCCGTAGTGGGAGAGCATCAAGTGATAGCCTGCCGGTTCGGTATGGGCTTCGATCCCCACGATGACGTCGGCAAATACTTGGTTGGTCAACGAGGGGACCAGTACGCCTATCGAGTGACTGGTCGCGCGGGAGAGCAGATCCGGGGCACGATTGGGTATATAACCAAGCTGCTCGGCGATGCCGAAAATGCGCTCTCGAAGCCCTTCCGATACCGTTTCCGGGTCGCGTAAACAGCGGCTAACGGTCATCTTGGTGGCACCAACGCGATCAGCAATATCTTGTAATGTAGGGCGTTTTTTCTTCAATGGCGTCGCTGCCTTGTACAATGGATGGCGCTCGAACCCTACCATAGCGAATAGCAGGGCCCGCCGCCTATCCCTTCCTTTAGCCTAATGAGCGGCGCGGCGTGGGCGCGAGCGTAGCGCTAAAACGTTCCACGATCACCGCAGGCGTTAAGCTGATGGGGAGCGTCACGGCTTCGTCTACCTGGGGCGGCTCCAAGTCGGCCAATTGGCTGGCCAACATGTTATCGCCTTTGAAAAAGTGCCCGGCTCGGGTTTCCAAGCGCTTCCGCAGTAGCTCGTGGGTGCCTTCCAGGTACAAAATTCGCAGTTCGCTATCCCCTTTTCGCAAGCGGTCGCGGTAGCGCCGCTTGAGACCAGAGCAGGCAATCACCACCGATTCGCCTCGCGCTTTGAACTCAGCAAACAGCATGGCCAGAGTTGCCAACCAGTCGCGGCGGTCATCGTCGTTTAGCGGTGTGCCGCTGGCCATTTTGGCCACGTTAGCGGGCGAGTGATGATCATCGCCATCGATGAAGGTGGCACCTAGCGTCGCAGCCAACTGCTGACCAATATGCGATTTTCCCGATCCAGAAACCCCCATGACGAGAATGCGATATGAGCCGTTATGATTTGAATCAGTCGTCACACGCGGCTCCTATCAGTTACCGCGCACGGCGGTGAGGTCGGGCAACCAAGTCACGATGCTTGGAAAGGCGATGAGCAGCACCAGCACCACAAGCAGCGCGGCATAGTAAGGCAACATGGCCTTGACCAAAGACTCCATGGAGACTTTACCCACGCCACAGCCCACGTAAAGACAGGTGCCCACCGGCGGCGTGAGTAGCCCAATTCCCAGAATGAAGGCCATGAGCACGCCAAAGTAAGCGGCATCCACACCCACCGAGGTGACGATAGGTGCCAGCATCGGCGCCATGATGACCATAGCCGGGGTCAGATCCATCACGAAACCGACGATCAGAAGCAGGGCCGCCACGATCAGCAGCAGCAAAAAAGGCTCTTCAGTAATCGCCTGTACCTGACGTACCAGGGTTTGCGGGACCATATTGATGGTCAAGAACCAGGCAATCACGGTGGCAAAGGCCAACAGCATCATCACCATACCGGAGAGCCTGGCGGTACGAATCAGCATGCCGACCAGTTCTGAGAGTTTGAACTCACGATACACCAGCAGCGAAATTGCCAGCGAGTAAAGCAGTGCAGCGACCGCCGCTTCGGTGGCCGTAAACACACCGCCAATAATGCCGCCAATCACGATGACCGGTAGCACCAGGGCCAGCCAAGCGTCTTTGAAGGCTTTCCAGAGCACGTCCCAGCGAAATTGCCGCACCCCGCCCCCCTGCTTGCTGGCCAGAATGAAGGTGGTGACCATCAAGGCCGCACCGATGAGTAACCCCGGAACGATACCGGAGATGAACAGGCGGCTAATGGACGTTTCCGTGACGATGCCGTACAGAATCAGTGGAATGGAAGGAGGAATGATGATCCCGATCACCGATGAAACGGTATTGATCGCCGTGGCGTTGGCAGCGGTGTAGCCCTGCTGCTTCATCGAGGGAATCATCATCGAGCCAGTGGCCGCTGTATCGGCCACTGCCGAGCCGCTGATGCCGCCAAAGAACATCGAGCCAGTGATGGCCACTTGCCCCAAGCCACCGCGCATGAAGCCGACCAGCGCACCGGCTAACTCCATCAAACGGCGCGCGATGCCGCCGTTACTCATGACCTCGCCGACCAAAATAAAGAACGGAATGGCCAGTAGCGGGAAGCTATTCACCCCACGGATGGACTGCTCGATCAGGATGGAGAGCGGAATATCCGATAGGACGGCCATCACCAGCGCCGCGACTCCCAAACCAAAAGCGATAGGTAAGCCGATGATGATCGAGACCAATAAAATAGCCAGAAAAATCCACAGCATGTCGATTACTCCCCTTGCGCTTTGGTCGATGGGTCGTGTGGTTGAACGATCACGCGTATGCTCATCCATACCCGCCACAGTGACACGGCGGCAATGAAGGCAACGCATAGCACGAGGGAAAGACTCACAAGGCTGAGCGGCACGCCCATGATGGCCGAGCGACCGCTGGAGCGTGACAAGACTTGATAACCACCAAACACCATCACTAGCATCAAACCCGTAATGATCAGGTGCTGCAGGCAGTAGAGCATGTGTGCGAAGCGCAGCGGCAGACGCCGCACCAGCGCATCCACAGCAATATGTTCATAGCGGGCGAACGCGGCCGCCGCACCAATGAAGACCAGCCAAATGAACAGCATGCGCGCCAGCTCATCGACCCAGGGGAGCGAGTGGTTGAACAGCGAGCGGCCCACCACGTTGCTCGACACCGCGACGATCAACGCCACCAAGATCATGCCAATCAGATATTCCATACCCAGCGTTAACCAGCGAAACAGCGCAGGGCCCTGGCGCGTGTCGGTATCGATTTCCAGCAGCTTGCGATTGGGATCGTCCAGGTAAACCGAAGGATCTTCCATGATGGGCGCTGCCAAAGAGGGATCAGCGTTGGGAGGTGTTGAGGAGGATGTCATAAGAACTCCAAGGGCACTGACAAGTCGGGCAGGCACAATGGCCTGCCCGATGGCGCGCTTAATGGTGCGTATTAGTTGCTGGCATCTTCAACGATCTGTTGAATTTCAGCGATCAGATCTTCGCCAATGCGCGGTGCCCACTCTTCATAAACGGGCTGCACGGCGTCTTGGAACGCGGCCAGTTGCTCATCGCTCAGGCGAGTGATTTGCATACCGCGGGCTTCTAACTGCTCACGGGACCAGTCGTCATACTCAGCAGAGAGCTGAATTTCGTACTCGGCGGATTGACGCGCGGCTTCAAGCACCAGCTCTTGGTACTCGGGTGCCATACGGTCCCAGGTACGCTCGGACAACATCATGATGAACGGTGTATAAACGTGACGAGTTTCGGTGCCGTAATCCTGAACTTCGTTGAAGTTGGATGTCAGGATGGTGCTCCAGGGATTTTCCTGGCCATCGACCACGCCCTGCTCTAGGGCAGAGAACAGCTCGCCAAACGCCATCGGCGTGGGGTTAGCACCTAATGCTTCCCAAATCGCCAAGTGCACCGGATTCTGCATGGTGCGCACGCTCAAACCGCGAACGTCCAAACCGGCGACGTCTTCCGGCGACTCGACCGGACGCGCGCTGTTGGAGAGCTGACGGTAGCCATTCTCAGAGAACGTCAATGCTTTCAGGCCGGTGCCCTCGAACTTATCCAGCATTTCCTGCGCTACGTCACTCTGCATGACAGCAATGGCGGCTTCACGGCTGGGCAGCAGGAACGGCAGATCAAAAGCAGACAGCTCTTCAACGTAGCCAGTGGTGGCTGAGCTGGAGGGATAGGTCATGTCTAGCGTGCCGGTCTGCAGCATTTCCATCATCTGAACATCGTCGCCCAACTGGCTGTTGGGGAACACGTTGACCGTGATACGGCCTTCGGTGCGCTGCTCTAGAATCTCGCCAAAGTATTGGCTAGAGAGAAACTGCGGGGACGTTTCCGACAAACCAATACCCATACGAAGCGTGTGGCTACCGTGGTCGGCGACGATATCCCCTTCGATGGCGGGCGGATCGGAAAGCTCGGGACTTTGGGCATGAGCCATACCAAAGGTCAGAGTCGTTGCGCCTACCAGAGTAAGCGTGCTGCGCCAAATCGCTGTCATGACGTTATCTCCAAACATTCATTGTTGTTAAATGTTGAGCAGTGGTGTACTGAGATGCTGAGCGTTTATCTGCCACCCGAGCGAGCCGCGTCTTCATTCGCTTTATCGAATAACGCGTCAATATGAATGCTGCGGCTAATCGACGGGTTACGCCTTTTTTGTTACCGGTAACATTCAATAAGCGAAGGCTAGCGATCGCTTGGCGGGGTGTCAAAACAAAACTGCTCACTTACGACCAACGTCTAGGGATAGCCACTCATCGTTTGGCGCGCTACATTACCCACTATGCATTTCGTCTGGGAGTCCACATGCCTGCGTTAGACCCTTGCAGCGAACTTGAGCTCGATCACCAGCTCTGTTTCGCCCTCTATTCAACGTCGTTGACGATGACCAAAATCTATAAACCACTTTTGAAAGAGCTAGGGCTGACCTACCCGCAATACCTCGCCATGCTCGTGCTATGGCAAGAAGATGGCATTACCGTTGGCGCGCTGAGTAAGCGACTGCTGACGGACCCTGGCTCACTCACTCCACTGCTCAAACGCTTGGAGGCGGACCAGCTACTGCGCCGCCAGCGCAGCGTGCAAGATGAGCGCGTCGTCGAGCTCTTTCTCACCGACAAAGGCCGGGCGCTGCGCGAACAGGCTCGCCACATCCCTAGCTGCGTAGTGAATGCCAGTGAGAAATCGGTCGAGGCCCTGACGCAGCTCAAAGAGGACTTAGTACAGCTGCGTGAGAGTTTGCAAAAAGCAAAATGACGACCCGCTTTTTCAATGGGAAACGTTTTTCCGCTCAATTATATTGCGCGCAAAACAAAGCTGGACTAAATTAAAACAGATCATTATCCCAGCATGACCCACTTAACGACCAAAAAAGGAGACGTCTATGTCGATTGAAACGATTGCTTATCGTGCACATGCTCACGCCAAGGGTGGCCGTGAAGGCCATGCCAAGTCCTCCGATGGCGCGCTGGATGTCAAACTGAGCACCCCCAAAGAGCTGGGTGGCGCAGGTGGCGACGGCACCAACCCAGAGCAGCTGTTTGCGGCAGGCTACTCCGCTTGCTTTCTAGGCGCGCTGAAGCACGTGGCCAGCCAAGAAAAAGTCAAACTGCCCACAGATACTCAGATCGATGGTAGCGTAGGCATTGGCGCTATCCCCACGGGGTTTGGGATCGAAGTAGAGCTAAAAATCAGCTTGCCGGGTCTTGAGAAGGACGTTGCGCGGGCACTGGTCGATAAAGCGCATATCGTTTGCCCCTACTCCAATGCCACTCGTGGCAACATCGATGTCACGCTGACACTGGTGTAAAGCCGCTCTCTTTGCCGCCTTGCCAATCGGCAAGGCGGCGACACTGCATCTGCTCTGCGCTTTCTTTTACCCTTGCGGGTCATCCAGACAGCTCCTACCGTCAGTCCCCCTATACGCCCTGTATATTTTTATTTGACGAACACGCGAACTACCCTTGTACCCAGGTTTTACGTCCCCATTAAAAAGACACAACTTAGCAAGCTAGGCAATTGGTACTGCACTTATCACCTGTTCAACAGCGAGGCTATTATGAGCGATACGACCTACACGCCACCGCGGGTTTGGAAGTGGGAGCCGGGCAACGGCGGCAAGTTTGCCAATATCAACCGCCCGGTGGCAGGCGCGACCCACGAAAAGCCGCTACCCGTTGGTAAGCACCCCCTACAGCTCTATTCGTTGGCGACACCTAACGGCGTCAAAGTGACGGTCATGCTCGAAGAGCTGCTTGAAAAAGGCGTCACCGCCGCCGAATACGATGCGCATCTGATTCAAATCGGCGAAGGCGATCAGTTTGGTAGTGGCTTCGTCGAGGTGAATCCCAATTCGAAGATCCCGGCGCTGATGGATCACAGCGTGACCCCACCCCAGCGCGTGTTCGAATCAGGGGCCATCTTGTTGTACCTCGCGGAGAAATACGGAGAGTTCCTGCCGACAGACCCCGCCAAGCGCACCGAGTGTCTCTCTTGGCTGTTCTGGCAAATGGGCAGCGCACCGATGCTGGGCGGCGGCTTTGGACACTTCTACGCCTACGCACCAGAGAAGTACCAATATCCGATCGACCGCTACACCATGGAAGTCAAACGTCAGCTAGACGTGCTGGATCGTCACTTGGCCGACAACCGCTTCATGGCGGGCGATGAATACACGATTGCCGACATGGCAATTCACCCTTGGTACGGCGCGCTGGTTAAGAACCGCGTATACGAGGCGGCCGAGTTCCTAGAAGCGCATACGTACACCAACGTATTGCGCTGGACGGAAGAGATAGATGCCCGCCCCGCAGTACAGCGAGGCCGTATGGTGAACCGCACCTGGGGCGAGCCCAGCGAGCAGCTTCACGAGCGCCATGACGCCAGCGATTTTACTGAAAAAACCGAAGACAAGCGTTGATTCGCGTATTTAGGAAACGCACGATGTTCGATCCGAAATACGCCCAGCTGATATTTTCATGCCTGATGGCGCTATTCATGTCATGCATCATGTCGCTGGTGATTACGTTGTATAACGTGGGCCTCGTCGAGGGAATCGTGATGATTTGGCTCAAAGCGTGGCTGTTTGCCTTTGCCGTCGCGCTGCCGGTCATCAATCTAGTCTCCCCTATCGTGCGGCGTTTAGTGAAGCTGCTGATCAAGCGGCCACACTAACCGTGGCATCACGTCGAGTTCCAAAAAACAACGGGGCCTGCGATGAGCAGGCCCCGTTGTGTATGTGACGTTTCGCCAACGCGCGTCACGCATCGTTTACCTTAAAACTGATAGCGTACGTTGGCCGTGACGCTGCGGCGGTCGCCGTAGCCACAGTCGCCGCCGTCATAACGGCACCAGGAGACGTACTCTTCATCGGTGGCATTTTTCAGGTCCACCGAGAAGTCCCACTCGCCCATAGTGTAACCGACCATTGCATCGTATAGCGTGCTAGAGGGCACCACCGGCGCACCGCCAGAGCCGACGTTGTCACCGACATAGCGCACGCCAGCGCCAATACGCCAGTTACTGCCAACGTACAGGCGGTTCCACCAGGAAGCCTGCTCTTCGGCTACGTAGGGTAACCGCGTGCCGGTACTATCGTTGCTAGCGTTCAAGTTAGTGTAGGCCACCTGGGTCTCAAACTGCTGCCAGCGCTTGTTGACCTGTAGTTCCCAGCCATCGACCACGGCACCTAGCTGTTCGACACCGCCGGGGGTAACGCCGTCGCTAATACGGTTTTGCTGCGTAATATCGAAATAGGCAGCGCTAATGGCCAACGATTGATCAGGAGAGACGTACTTGAAACCAACCTCTTCTTGGTCACCGGTCGTGGGTTTCAACGGACTCGGATTGGCCGTCCCGTCGGTACCCAGGTTCATGGCAAACGCTTCCGAATAGCTCACGTAAGGCGAGAAACCGTTATCGAAACGGTACATCAACCCCACGCGGCCCGTGGTTTCGCCCTCATCGCTGACGGTATCCGGCCCAGACAGCGCCAGCGTCCGGTTCTCCGCCCAGTCACGACGCAGGCCAGCAGACACCACCACCGGCCCTACCTCGATATGGTCGGCTACGTAGATGCCGACCTGCTCGATTTCATTATCCGGACGATCGGTGGGGTTCAATGAATCTAACTGCAAGTTGCCATATTGGGGGTTGTAGACGTTGAACTGACCACCACCACCGGGCACCGAACTATAGTTATCCTGCGACCAGCGGGCGTCCTGACGGTCGACACCCGCAATGAGCGTGTGCTGGGTGTTACCGAGTTCGAACGAGCCTTCCAGACGAGCATCCATATTGAGAATACGCGTTTGGGCATCCGCCGTAAAAATGGTGCGACTGACATTGCCATCCGCATCGGGAATACTGGGAATGTCGACCCAGTGCTCGCGGGTCTCGGTACTGGAGTCGGTATAGCGCGCGGTGGCGGCAAACGCCCAGTCATCGTTGAGCTGATGATCGACGAACAGCGTGGTTTCGGTTTTTTCGCGGTCATAACGATCCCAACCAGGCTCTCCGACGAAGCGTTCCGAGCCAATGAAGCCGAGTGACCCTGGTTCCAAGGTGCCTACTTGGGGAAGAAACTGTGCCGACACCTGCCCCTTGTTCTCCTGACGATTGAACAGCAGCGTGATATGGGTGTCATCGCTGGGGCGCCAGGTAAATGAAGGCGCAAACAAATAGCCATCATCTTCGACGTGATCGACCTGGGTATCGCTATCGCGGGTCAACGCGACGAGCCGATACAGAAACTCACCATCCTCATCAGCGGCCCCCGTCACGTCCATTGCGAGCTGCTTGCGGTCATAAGAGCCATACTGGGCCCATATTTCACCGCTGCGCTCCTCTTGCGGCAGCTTCGAGACACCGTTGATGATACCGCCCAGATCCGCTTGACCGTACAGCATGGAAGAGGGACCGCGTAGCACCTCTACGCTTTCTAGAGCGTATACATTGGTGCGAACCGTATTGTAAGAACCGTATACTTGACGCAGGCCATCCAAATAGCGACCGGCATCCAGCCCGCGCACTTTGGCGCTGTCGCCACGGGTGTCGAAGCCAAAGTTGCCCGCATAGACGCCGGGAGTATAAAGCAGTGCATCCTGAATGTTTTTAGCACCGCTATCCTGAATGAACTCCTGGTCGATGACGGACATGGAGTAAGGCTGCTCGGCCAGGGGAACATCCAACTTGCCTACGCCAGGTTCGCGCTCGGCGTCGCTATAACCAAAGCGGCCTGCAGCGTCTGCAGTCACTTCCACTGTTTCTAAATTGACGCTATCAGACGCATTGTCTTGTGCATTGGCTGCCGATACCGAAGCAGCAGACGCAAGGGCGACCGCAACGCCAAGTGACCGCAGTCGAAAGCTAGGTGTGGTTTTCATCATGTAGATCCCGGAGCGAATATTAATATTAATGATAGTAATTTTTATTCACGCAAATATAGGTAGTTGTACATGGGTTGTCAATGACACACACTCCCCTGCCGATGCTCGGCAGAGGGAGTGTCGTGGCGCTGTTGGGAAGTACAACCGGAGAGATTACTGCAGGCGAGCGTTATTCAGGGCGTAGTTCCACACCCGGTAAAAGTAGAAAATATAACCAAGTCCCAAGGTGAGAAACGAGATCACCATCCATAGAATGATATGCCCCAAATTACTGAAAATATTGATATCGCACACCATTCTCCGCTCGATGCCCGTCGTGTTATCGATCACACGGGTGCGATTGATCACGAAGCGAGCAAACGAATAAGGAAAGAAAAACAGCGCGATGCCAAAGGTAATCAGGGTCAATACCACCCAAATCAACAAATGGCCGATGATGTCCAAAATCGAAAGATCCGCTTTTACGTTCACGGGTTGCCCTTGCACGGTAATAGAAAGAGGGAGCGCAGCGTACCATCGTCGAAGCTCGCCGTGAACGATGACTATCGCTCCCAGCCTTCACACCTAGCCCCTCGCACGCCAGCCAGACTGGACTCATCTGCTCGGCGACTACGCTTCACCACACTCAGCGAGCCATCGGTCTCCAGCACGACCGCCTGGGCAGCGTCGAGGCTGGCTAACCCGCTACTGCGCACGGCAGAGCGAACTTCATCGCGTGTTACCCTCGCCCTGTAGAGCGCGTCGAGCAACAGCTCGCCCTCGTACAGCAGTAAGAGCGGCTCACCGGTGACTACCCGTTTGACCCAGCTCACGCGCACGCTTAGCCACGTAATTATGAACTGTAGAGAAATCAGTAACCCCAACGCCAGCGCCCCTTCGGCCAGCGCCACGTCTTTGGACAACAGTACCGTGGCCAGCGTCGACCCCAACGCCACTGTCACAATCAGATCGAAGGCGTTCATTTTGGAAAGCGTACGGTTGCCTGACAAGCGTAAAAATACGATCAGCACCGCGTAGGCAAGCACGCCTACGATCAGCGTGCGACCTAAACTTTCCCAACTGCTAAAAAAAACCATCTCCATATGTCACTACTCCTAAGTGAAGACATCTATCTCTTCCACTGCTCAGGGTAGCAACCGTGGGTTAGGAGCGCGACGCCCACCACTGGGCGTAGGAGCTATTGTGAGGCGCAAGGCCACCCTCATCAGGCGCGCCATCTTCCCACCATACGGGCCCGCGCTCCCCTAACGCTTCTTTCGCTGCTTGTACCGCTTGACGCGCTTGGCGCAGCGCATGTTCATCTTCCTGTTGCTGAGCGCTGCGTACCGCCCGACGCGCTTTCATCAGCGCTTTGATATGGAGGCGCTTCTCCCCTTCCGAGAGGCGCGGGTCGGTGCAACGCCAAAGCCGATTCTTGGCAACGAAATAGCGGCCATCTGGCGTGTGAGGATACTGATTGGCCATCGCCCTCCCCCTATTAGCCCCTAAAGCCGCGCCCACCGGCTATCGATGAAGGTCTTAAAAGCGTCTGGTGAGTGTTAGTGCGCCAAATTTATCCTGCTCGTCTTGCCCATCGAATTCTCGGGTCCGCTGAACGGCCGCGTAGGTCACCTGCCACGCATCCCAGGCCAGTGCCAACCCGGCAGACGCCTCGGCCATCCATTCGTTGCGATCGACCGAGTGGCTGTTGCGGAAAGTGTTGCCATCGAGCGTCAGGTTTTGCGCCATGTAGTACCCTTCCACGTTCGCAAACAGGTACCACTGCCACCCGCGGGTGCCCTCGAGCTGATGGCGGCTGCCAGGATTGGGCGTTAGCGTCGGCACTCCCTGCGCATCGTCCCCCCAACGCACGCTATAACCCGCGCTGGCGTAGGTATACAAATTACCCAGCGCCGCGCCAACGCTTGGCCCATGAGAAAACTGCTTGCCGGCCAATGGCGCATCATGCCACCACTGGCGGCGCATGGTCAGGTTGAGGATGGCCTCGTCACCCAGCTGGTTACGCCAACCGCGCGGACGGTCGCTGTCGGTCACGCGGTGCACTTCGCGCTGAATACTGTCTGCCAGTGATGAAGGCCCCACCAAACCAACGTCTAGATGCAGATCCGTCGCCTGCTGCCAGCGGCCTACCGCTTTATCCTCGTAAAGCGACACGCCCCCGTACACTAACCCCGCATAGGGGCGGTCGTCTTCGATCAAGTCGCGGCGCTCGATCACATTGGGAGTGTAAATTTGATGTACCAAGCGATACGAGGCGCGATCCGCTTCGCCAATCAGGCTATCGGGTAACGCCACAGCCAAACGCTGGGTCCAGCTTTGCGGCTCGGGGGTAAACATCCAGTTCAGCTCGAAACCGCTGGTAAAGTGACCATCATCACTGCTGGCAAACCCATCGTTTTCGAACTTGATGGACAGCGCACTGTCGTCGGCGGGCGCCACGGCGGGCAGCAGGGTCATAGGCAGCACCAGCGGCAGGATGGCTTTACGGAGACCTCCTGCGTAGCGCTTTTTCTGATGAACAGGGGCGTTACCACGGGCAACGCGGGAACATAGAACAGAGGGCATCATGGCTCATTCCTTGAGTTGAGTGCTGAAGCAGGTAGTCAGGGACACAGGGGAACAACAAACATTGCTGATTGTATGTAATTACACAATTAGATAGCAAGCTACATTGCTTTGTCGCATCCACCGTGCCCAAAAGAAGTCCCTTTCATGGCGGGCAGACCCACCGCCCGACCATCAAAACTTAGCACAAGATGCTTCAACGCTCCCGCAATAGCCACTGCGGGGTGATCTCATGCTGGCCATTTTCATCGGTGATGAACAGCGAACCGTCGCTAACCATGACGGCCCAATTAATCGCACGGGGAAGATCTGCAGCAACGGTGGCCAGCGCCTCTTGCGGCAACCCTGCGACGTGAACATTTTTCAGTGAGGCAACGGCCGGTAGCACCTTACTCTCCCAGATATCGACGCGGCCATACGCCAGCAGGGACACCCGCTCAGCGCGGCGCGAGCACCAGATCAAACGCTCGGCGTCGGGTAGACCGACCTCGATCCAGTGCAGCACTCGGCCATCCAGGCTTTTTTCCCATAAGGCGGGTTCGTCGACATCCGATAACCCACGTCCAAATGCCAGCGATTCGCTGTACCACAGGACATAAGCAATCAGCCGAGCGCATAAACGTTCTTCCGTTTCGGAGGGGTGGCGAGCCACCGTAAAGCGCAGCGTTTCGAAAACGCTGCGGTCCAGGTCGGTCAGGTTAACGTCGACTTTGTAAGGGGTAGCGCTCAGCGCCATGGCGAAGGTCTCGTTCGAAAAAGAAGTGGCGCGCAGTGTAGCGGATTTATGGCTCTCCTGCGGCGCTGCGTTCATCGCTAATGAGCGTGGCGTTTTTCACCGTTTCCTCTTCATGCATCGGCTCGCGCCACGTCTCTTTTAAGGCAGCCTCGTACCACTCCTGCATGGCGGGTAGTGCCAATAGGCGCTTTACATAGGCAAGTGAGGCATCGCTTAGCGGCAGGTTGAAGGTTTGTATCCGAAACGCAACAGGGGCGTAAAACGCATCCACCGCAGTAAAGTGCTCGCCTGCCAGAAACGGGCCGCCAAAATGCTCGAGCCCTTCTTGCCACAGCGCATCCAACCGGGCCAAATTACTTTTCAGCCCTGGAGAGAGCGCGTTCATTGTCACGCGAACGCCGCAGTTCATGGAGCATTCATCCCGCAGCGCGCCAAAGCCACTGTGCATCTCAGCACTGGCAGAGCGTGCCCACGCCCGCGCAGCACGTGCCCGAGGCCATACGTTGGAGTGTGTTTCCGCCACATACTCCACAATCGCCAGCGAGTCCCATACGGCCACACTGTGCTCGCTATCCACTAGGCATGGCACCAAGCCAGACGGTGAAAAGCGCTTGAACGTCGCGAGGCTCTCCCCAAAGCCACCCTCGAAAGGCATCAAGTGCTCGTTAAAGGGGATCTCCAGCGCCTTCAGCAACACCCAAGGGCGCAGCGACCAGGAAGAGTAGTTCTTGTTAGCGATATATAGGTCGAACATGCTGCGCTCCTTACGTTGAACATAACAATGAATGGCCCTACCGTGCCGCCTGGACCAGCGTATTCCCTCCGAGTCCCATCAACACACCGCCTCCCATTCGCTGAATCAGCTTGGAAGAGCCGTGAGACGTTTGCAGACATGCACGCAGTGGGCTGGCTAACAGCACTACCACCACATCCGCTGATGAGAACAAAACGTTGGTAGCAATGCCTAACCAAAGGAGCTGCCATGCCACCGGCATGGCGCTGTCGGGCTGCACAAATTGCGGCAAAAAGGCCACAAAGAAGAGCGCCGTTTTAGGGTTCAGTACCTCCACTAAAAAGCTATCGCGCAGTACCCGTCTGGTGGTCGCGAGCGGCAGCTCCTCAGCGTTCGTCCGGATACCTTGTTGCCATAAGCGCACCCCCATCCAAAGTAAATAAATGCCACCGATGACCTTCATCGCAAGATAGGCAGGCGGAATGGCGGCGAACAGTAGAGCCAAACCAAAAGCGGCAGCCACCACATGCACGTAGCAGCCTAAATGCACGCCAGTCACCGCCAACCAGCCTGCGCGCCGACCGCGTCCCAGCGTTTGCGCAGCGGTGTACAACATCGCCGGTCCGGGTAAATAGGCAAACCCCAGCGCGGCGAGAAGAAAGGCAACCCACTCCATCGCGATGACTCCGGCTTATCAAAAAATCGTAAGCCTGAGAATAAAATAAGGGATGACGCAAACGCCACCCCTTAAATGAACCAAACACGAAAAAGAAAACTTAGAAGTTGGGTTTGCGCTTCTCGACAAAAGCGCTCATGCCCTCTTTCTGCTCTTGGCCTGCAAAGCAGAAGGCGAACAGGCTGGTTTCCAGGGCCAGGGCGCTATCGAGATCCTGGTCCATACCGTCGTGGACGGCTTGTTTGGCACCGCGGACCGACTGCGGGCCGTTGCCCTTCAGCTGCTTGGTGAGCTCTTCGACATAGCTCTCAAGCTCGGCCTGGGGCATCACACGGTTCACGAGGCCAATGCGGAGCGCCTCCTGGGCATCGATTTTGCGCCCGGTGGTGACCAGATCGATCGCCATGGCGGGGCCGACACGACGCGGCAGACGCTGGGTGCCGCCAAAGCCAGGAATGACGCCTAACAAGACTTCCGGCTGGCCGAAGACGGCGTTGTCGCTGGCGACGGCCCAGTCACAGGCCAGCGCCAGTTCGCAGCCGCCGCCAAGGCAAAACCCGTTCACCAGCGCGACCACCGGCACGGGCAGCGTTTCGAGTCGTTTGATGGTGCGCAGCGCTTGGCTGGCAAAGGCGCGGGCCTCTTCGGGGGTTTTATCCCGCATTTCGGTGATGTCTGCCCCAGCCACAAAGGATTTTTCACCGGCACCGGTAATCAACACCGCCCGCAGGTTGGGGTGCGCTTCAAGCTCGACCAAATGCGCTTCCAAGGCGATGAGCACGTCGCTGTTAAGCGCGTTCAAGGCTTTGGGGCGATTGATGGTCAGGCGCACCACGCCGTCGTTATCAACCTTCTCGATCACTGCGTCGCTCATAGTGGCTCCTTGATTGTTATTGCGCGTAGAAGTGGTAACTACTCAACCCTAGCGAACGCTTGGTTGGGTGGCAATCACTTCTTTTGTCGCGCTTCGACCCAGCCGCTGGCTACTCGTAGATATAGAACCCACGGCCGCTCTTACGCCCCAGGTAACCTGCGGCCACCATGCGTTTGAGCAGCGGGCAGGGGCGGTATTTCGGGTCGCCAAAGCCTTCCTGCAGCACGTACATAATCGCCAAGCACACATCCAGGCCGATCAAATCCGCCAGCGCCAGCGGCCCCATGGGGTGCGCGGCACCTAGCTTCATGGCGTCATCGATGGCTTCCGGTGTCGCGGTGCCCTCCTGCACGATAAACGCGGCTTCGTTGATCATCGGCACCAGCAGGCGGTTCACGGCAAAGCCCGGCGCGTCGCCTACCGGCACGGCGGTTTTGCCAAGCGCCTTGGCCAGCGCTTCGATGCGCTCCACGGTGGCATCCGAGGTCTGCTCGGCGCGAATCACTTCCACCAGCTTGAGTACCGGCACCGGATTGAAGAAGTGCATGCCCACTACCCGCTCAGGGCGCTCGCACACCGCGGCCAGGCGGGTGAGTGACAGCGAAGACGTGTTAGAGGCCAGAATGGCATCGCTGCTCAGATGGCTGAGATCGCGAAACAGTTTCTCTTTCAACGCAGGCTGCTCGGGGGCAGCTTCGATAATCACGCTGCAGTCGCTAAGCGCATCTAGCGCCGTGGTGGTCGAAAGCCGAGCCAGCGCCTCCTGTTTGCCCTCAGCGGTCATCTTCTCTTTGGTAACGAGCTTCTCGAACCCTTTATCGATCGCGCTCTTGGCGCGGGTGAGCTGCTCGTCGGCGACATCGTACAGCCGCACGTTAAAGCCACTGGCCGCGACCACCTGGGCAATGCCCTGCCCCATGGTGCCTGCGCCTACGACGCCAATCCGTTGTTCGCTCATTTCGACTCCCCTGGCTGGTGCTGTTTGGCTTCTTCACGCAGCACGAATTTTTGAATTTTGCCCGTGGACGTTTTGGGCAGTTCGCTAAACACCACCGTTTTCGGCACTTTAAAGCTCGCAAGATGCTTACGGCAGTGGGCGATAATATCCGCCTCGGTGACTTCGCCGTAGCCTATTTTCAATTTGACGAACGCACAGGGCGTTTCGCCCCACTTGTCGTCCGGCTTCGCGACCACGGCAGCCTCTTCCACCGCGGGATGGCTGTAAATGGCATCTTCCACTTCGATGGTAGAGATGTTTTCACCGCCGGAGATGATGATATCTTTCGAGCGGTCTTTGATCTCGATATAGCCATCGGCATGCCATACCGCCAAGTCGCCCGTGTGGTACCACCCTCCCTCCAGGGCTTTTTCCGTCGCCTCGGCGTTTTTGAGATACCCCTTCATCACGTTGTTGCCGCGCATCAAGATTTCGCCCATGGTGCGGCCATCTTTTGCAACCGGTTCTAACGTCACCGGATCGGCCACGCAGAGCGCTTCCAGCATGTGGTAGCGTACGCCTTGGCGGGCCTTGATTTTGGCCCGGGATTCCAGCGGCAGCTCGTTCCACGCCTCGCGCCAAGCGCACACAGTCACCGGGCCATACACCTCGGTAAGCCCGTAAACGTGGGTCACTTCGATGCCCAGCTTTTCCACCCCAGCAATCACCGAGGCGGGCGGCGCAGCCCCTGCGGTGGTCACTTTCACCGGATGATCGAACACCCGCTTTTGATCGGCGGGCAGGTTGACCAGCCCATTGAGCACGATCGGCGCGCCGCTAAAGTGGGTGACGCCCTCCTCAGCGATCAGGTCGGTGATGCGTTTGGGGTCGACTTTGCGTAGGCACACGCTGACGCCTGCATTGGCGGCAATGGTCCAGGGGAAACACCAGCCGTTGCAGTGGAACATCGGCAGCGTCCACAGGTACACCGGGTGATGGGGCATGGCCCACTCGAGAATGTTACTCACCGCGTTCAGGTAGGCGCCGCGATGGTGATACACCACCCCTTTGGGTTTACCGGTGGTACCCGACGTGTAATTGAGTGAAATGGCCTGCCACTCGTCGCAGGGCAGTTGATAGGCGTACTCAGCGTCGCCCTCGGCCAACAGCGCCTCGTACTCCAGCTCGCCAATGCCTTGGGTCTCGCCCAGGAACTCCGGGTCGGCCACGTCGATGATCAGCGGCTTGCTTTCCAATTTGGCCACCGCCGCCTGAATCACCTCGGCAAACTCAGGATCCACTAGAATCGCTTTGGCTTCGCCGTGGGCCAGCATGTAGCCAATCGCGTCGGCATCGAGACGAATGTTCAGCGTATTCAGCACGCAGCCCGCCAGCGGCACGCCAAAGTGCGCCTCGAACATGGCGGGAATATTGGGCAGCATGGCGGCCACCGTCTGCCCTGGCTGAATGCCACGCTTTTCCAGCGCCGAGGCGAGCTGGCGACAGCGTGTCCAGGTCTCTGCCCAGGTACGGCGCGTCGTGCCATGCACCACAGCCGGATAATCGGGATAGATGGCCGCCGAGCGCTCGATAAAGGTAAGCGGCGAGAGCGGCACATGGTTGGCAGCGGTTGGCGGTAAGTCTCGTTCAAAGATGGAGGTCATGATCGGTTCCTGCACTCTTGGTTTTATTATTGAAGATCTTAGTATGCGCGACGTTCGCCAATCGGCGATGCCTGATGAACACCGCCGCCTAAAAGGCGGCGGCGGGGCTAGTGGGCAAGGTGGCTGTCAAACTGGCTGAAACAGTGCCAGCCGGCCTCGATCACGGCACGCTGGGCGCGGCCCACCGGCAGCCATTGGTGAATGGCAAACTCGGCGCTGCACAGCTTGGTGCGGTAAAACGGCTCATCGCTGCCGCCTTGTACAGCCTGTTGGGCGTGCAGCGCTGCAATGCCCATTTGCCAAGCGCACAGTACGTGCCCGGCCAGGTTAAGCAGCGGCGACGCGTAAGCCTGTAAGGCATCGGGGCCGTGCTCAGGGTCGCGGCCCTGCTCCAGCACCAAGGCCATGGCGACGCGCAGGTCGTCAGCGCCTGCCGCGAGTGCACTGCCCATGCTGGCCAGCGACGCGTCACCCCGCAGCGTTTCGGCCGTGTTATGCACGTCATCGATCAGCGCCGAGAGTGCTGCGCCGCCGTCTCGCTGCAATTTGCGACCAGCCAAGTCCAGCGCTTGAATGCCATTGGTACCTTCATAGATGGGTGCAATGCGCGAATCCCGCAATAACTGGGCAGCGCCGGTCTCTTCCACGTAGCCCATGCCGCCGTGTACCTGCACGCCCATGGACGCGATATCCACCGCTTGGTCGGTCGAGAAGCTCTTGACGATGGGGATCAGCACATCGGCGCAGGCCTGGGCGGCTTGGCGTTCGGCCTCGCTCTCTGCATGACGGGCGATATCTAACTGTCCGGCACAGTAGAGTGCCAGTGCACGCAGCGCGTCGGTGCGGGCGCGCATGGAGAGCAGCATTCGACGCACGTCAAAGTGATCGCTAATGGTACATTCGCTGCCGCCCCGCTGCTTGGGCGAACGCCCCTGGGTGCGGTCATTCGCGTAGGCCAAGGCGTGCTGGCAGGCGCGCTCGGCCACGCCAATGCCTTGAATCCCGACCTTATGGCGCGCCTCATTCATCATGGTGAACATGTGGTTCAACCCGCGCCCCTCTTCACCCACCAGATAGCCGACGGCACCGCCGTTCTCACCAAAACTCAGCGTGCAAGTGGGCGAGCCGTGAATGCCGAGCTTGTGCTCGATGGAGGCGCAGGTGACGTCATTTCGCTCGCCCAGCGAGCCGTCGTCGTTCACCAGAAACTTGGGAACCAAGAACAGCGAAATGCCCTTATTGCCCTCCGGGGCATCGGGCTTGCGGGCAAGGACGAGGTGGATGATGTTCTCGGCGGCGTCGTGCTCGCCCCAGGTGATGTAGATTTTTTGGCCGCTAATGCGGTAGTGCTCGCCTTCTGGAACGGCTTTGGTACGCACTTTGGAGAGGTCCGACCCTGCTTGGGGTTCGGTGAGGTTCATGGTGCCGGTCCAGGTGCCTTCGACCAGCTTGGGTAGATAGATGGCTTTAAGGGCATCGCTGCCGTGGTGGGCAAGCGCTTCGATGGCACCAGCGGTGAGCATGGGGCACAGTCCCAGAGCCATGTTCGCGCCGTGAAGCATCTCCTGTACCGCGCTGGCCACCACTTCGGGCAGGTTCTGGCCGCCCAGCGATTCCGACACGCCAATGCCGTTCCAGCCGCCTTCGACGTAGGCGTGATAGGCGGCGGCAAAGCCTTCAGGAGTGGTGACGCTGCCATCAGTTTGGCGCTTGGCCCCTTGGCGGTCGCCGGTGCCGTTGAGCGGAGCCCAGACGTCGCCAGCCAGCTTCGCAGCTTCTTCCAAAACGGCCTCGACGAGATCTGGCGTGGCTTCTTCGAATCCCGGCAGCGACAAGGAGCGATGCGCAAGCATCTCTTCGAGCACAAAGCGCAGATCGCGGACCGGCGCAGCATAAACATTCATGGCAAAACCTCAGGCAGACGCGGTGATATAGTAAAAACACTATCGACGATAGTAGTTTCCCTATTTCTTCAACACCATTAGCCCAAGGTCTCAGCAGATAGCCACCTTGACGTCTTACTTGCGCACCTCGGTTTCGACATCGTCGTAGTAGGTAATATGGCTCTCGTCTGCCTGGGGCGGACCTACCACCGGCTCGGCCACGTCGACCTCGGGTACCACATCAGATAGGTCTTCTAGGTGCTCGTGTTCGAGCGCCCCTTGCACCAGCTCCTCGGTGACCACCAGCTCAGCACCTGCGGCGGTCATCGGCGTCGTAGCATGGAACGGTGCCACGGGCACCGGTGCCGGGCGCACGCTGCGGCGCCAGCCAAAGAACAACACGAAGAACAGGCTAAGCGCGCCAAATGCCCAGAATAGGCCCGCATCGCCCATTGCCGTCATTACCGGCGAAATCATCAGAGGGCTGACGGTGGCCCCAATCGAGTTGATCAACAGAAGGCCCTGGCTCATCCGCACCAAGGCACCGGCAGGCGCGCGGTCGGCGGCATGGCTCACTGCCACCGGGTAGAGCGCAAAGACGCCGCCGCCCAGCAAAAAGAGCAGCACAGCGAGCAGTGGCGTCGAGAGCGGCAGCCACAGCATGGCCGCCGAAATCACCACGCAGAAGGCACTGATACCGATCAGCACCATTTGGCGGTCGTGGCGGTCCGACCAACGGCCAATGGGGTACTGCAGCAGCATGGCCCCCAAAATTACGACAGCCATCATTTGACCGACTTGGTTAACGCTCATGCCAATGCGCTGTAAATAAAGTGGCAGCAGCGTATAGGCCGCAGCCACCACCATACCAGAGCCAAGGCTGCCCATAACGCCGGTAGGCGTCATGGTAATGAGACGATGCGGCGGCAGCGGTTCAGCGTGTTCGATGAGCGGCGAGACGCGGGGAATCATCGCCATGGGTAGCACCGACAGCGATGCCAGCAGACCAATCACCATGAAGGGTGCTGTGTCGCCCATCGCACTGGTGACCCCCAGCATGAGCTGCCCAAGCACCCCGGCCGCGTAAAGCGAAATCATATAAAGCGCCAGCAGGCGTCCACGTACTTTCTGGTCACCCGCCGTGAGCAGCCAGCTTTCGATGACCAAGTAGACCCCAACGGTCGCCCAGCCGCCAATCAGCCGTAGGGCAAACCACGCCCAAGGATCGAAGAAAAGTCCCTGCAGTAGCACGGTCACCGCGACCAGCGATGCAAAGCTGCCGTACGCGCGGATATGGCCAATGCGCAGCAGCAGGCGGTCGTTGAGCATGGCGCCTATGGCGAGGCCAATGAAATAGGCCGACGAGACGATACCGATCATGGTCGCCGACTCGCCCGCAGCGTCCAGGCGCACCGTAATCAGCGTGGCCAGAAAGCCATTGCCAATTCCAAGAATAAACAGCCCTAATAGGGGCGCTAGCGCCATGGCCAGCAGTTGCCGCGACATGCCTACCTCACCTTGCTCAATGGATGAATCGTTGCCGTTTACACGCCATCACATCGAATAGGCAAGAAAACGGGCGCGCAATTATTGCTTTCAGAGGCGCAAAGTCAATGCTTTTTCGCCCCGATGCTGAGTAAATTAGTGCTTTCTAAAAATTACCACGTCATTACCAGCAAATTCGACTGTTAACCTCTCTTTCGCCGCCCACCAGCGAAAGGTGGCTTCGCTAAAAAAACTGACATGGGTGGGATCGTTGATATAGTGCCAACGGGCGAAGGCTTCTTGGCTCGTCACTCGCTTGGTCATCAGCCCAAGATAGCCGCCATGGTCGAGTTGCGCGATACGCTCACCCAACACATCGCCCGGCGCCGCCAAGTGTTCGACCACCTCGGTCGCGGTGATGAAATCATACTGGCGGCTGAGCGACACGGCATGGGGCGCGTAAAAAATGTCGTACACGTCCATCTCAAAGCCCGCTTCCTCGAACATCACCGAGAGCGTCGGCCCCGGGCCGCAGCCAAAATCCAGCCCTTTTGCGCCTGGCGCCAGCTTTTCCGCCAGCGGCGTGAATAAACGCCCCAAAAAGCGCCGATATCCCGTATCCTGCGGCGAGTTTTGGTGCTGGTCATACTCGTCTTTTTCATCAGCGGCACTTAAATGCTGCTCACTAGGCACAAACACCAGCGCACACGTGGCACACTGGTAGTAATCACGGCGACGGTCTTGATGGTACAGCGCAGACTCTTGCGCGTGGCATAGCGGACAGCGTCGCATCATCGTATTCTCTGGTTTTGATGTTCGTATTTAAGGAAAGAGGCATGCTCTCAGGTCTGGATCATCTTGTGGTTACCGTGACCGATATGGGTCGCGCAGTGGATTTTTACTCTCGCGTATTGGGCCTGGACGTACGCTACCGGGACGCTCAGCGCGTCGATCTCCTGCTGGGCGATACCGCCCTGCGCCTGCATCAAACTGACACGGATATCGCGCCCATTTCCGCCACGCCGACACCGGGCAGCCTGGATTTATGCCTGCGCTGCCAGCTACCGCTGGACGAGTTCAAGCAGCATCTGGATGCGTTGGCCATCGACGTCGAGCTTGGCCCCGTACCCCGCCAAGGAGCTAGCGGCCCCATTGAATCGCTCTACCTGCGCGACCCCGACGGCAACCTGCTGGAAATTTGTCGCCCGGCAGCGCGCTAGGCGCGACCACATCGTGGGCCGCCCGCGCGTGATAAGTCGCTGCGCCCACGCTATCATAGCGCGCAGCCGAAGTGTCCGCTGGATGCTGGAATAGAACCGATCGAAGAAGGAACGCCCATGCGCGATGACACCCCGCTAGAAGGCGAAGTGGTCGACCGCCACGCCTCACAGGAAGAATCCTCAGCGCCTTCCCCCTCCCCGGACACCACCATGGCCATGGTGATTTACGCACTGTACTTGGCCAGCTTCGTGGTTGGGTTTACCTCGCTGATCGGGGTCATCATTGCCTATGTGTACCGTGGCAAAGGGCCTCACTGGCTGGAAGAGCACTACCGCTACCAAATTCGCACGTTCTGGATGGGCTTGTTGTATGGCAGTATTGCCACCCTGCTCACGCTCGTGCTCATTGGTTTTCCCATGCTGTTGGCGCTGGCCGTCTGGTTCATCGTGCGCTGCGTGAAAGGCTTCAAAGGGCTTCAGGAAAAACGCGCGCCCTCCAATGTCGATAGCTGGCTACTGTAATCCATGACCGAACAGGCAACTCCCTCCGAGACGCGGGCTCGCGCCCGCGCCATCGTCCTGCTCTGGCGCGGACTGTCCCGCTGGCCGATACGCTGGCTATGGCGTATCGCGACCATGGTCGGCACCCAGGTATATCGCTTCAGCAAACGCGAGCGACGCGTCACCGACATCAACCTCGCAAAAGTCTATCCCGACACGCCTGCCAGTCAGCGGCGCGCTTTGGCAAAGCAGAGCCTACAGCACTCGACCGCAACGATGCTGGAGCTCGGCCACGCCTGGATGGCCCCGCCGGAGAAGGTAGAAGCCAGTATTTTAGCGGTACATGGCCGCGACAAGCTGGACAGCGCCCGAGCCGAAGGGCGTGGCGTGATCGTGCTCGCCCCCCATTTTGGCAACTGGGAAGTGCTGAACTTTTGGCTCTCCAGCCACTTTCCGTTTACGGCCATGTACGAGCCCCCCAAAATCGCCGAGCTAGAGCCTATCATTCGCCATGGCCGCGAGCGCATGGGCGCCAAGCTCGTACCCACGAATCCACGGGGCGTGGCGGCACTGCTCAAAGCGCTCAAGCGAAGTGAAGCGATTGGTATTTTGCCGGACCAAGAACCGGACTGGGGCAGCGGTATATTTGCCCCCTTCTATGGCCGCGATGCTTATACCGCCACGCTGTTACCCAAACTGGTGGCGCGCACCCAGGCGCGGGTAGTGACCGGTGTGGCCCTACGCATTCCAGGCAAAGGCTTCGAGATCCACTTTCTCGATGCCGACGAGCGGGTGTATAGCGAGGAAGACGCTGTTTCGGCCACCGGTGTGAATGCCAGCGTCGAGGCCTCGATTGCCCTCGACCCGGCCCAATATCAATGGGAGTACAAACGCTACCGTAAGGTGGTGGAAGAGCAGCAAGGGCTGCCAAACGCCAACGACTTCCGTCTCTATTAAGTGAGGATGGGCATGACCGAACGATACCTCCCCAAAGAGGATACGCGTCCGCCACAAATTATTTACGCACTCTATCTGGCAGGCCTGATCACGGCCAACATCACCCTGCTGATCGGCGTCATCATCGCCTATGTCTATCGAAAAGAAGCGGCGCCCTGGCTACAGGCGCACTACCGCTATTTGATCCGCACGTTCTGGATCGGCAGCCTCTACTTCATCGTCACGTTCACCTTGAGCCTGATCTTCATCGGCACGCTGCTCTGGCCACTACTCGTGGTCTGGCTAGGCGTGCGCTGCATCATCGGATGGGTAGCCGTGCGAAAAGGCGAGCCCCCAGCAAGGCCGGGTAGCTGGCTCTGGTAACGACGGTTCATTACTCGTCGCGGTGGCGAGCATAAACGTCATCCAGCCGTTCGATATCATCCTCGCCCAGGTAGCTGCCAGACTGCACTTCGATCAACTCCAGTGGAATTTTGCCTGGGTTCTCCAAGCGGTGCAGTGCGCCGATAGGAATATAGGTGGACTGGTTCTCGCTGACCAAGAACGTACGTTCATCCACGGTTACTTTGGCTGTGCCGCTGACCACCACCCAGTGTTCGGCACGGTGATGGTGGCGCTGCAGCGAGAGCCGCCCACCGGGGCGCACGGTAATGTGCTTCACCTGGTAGCGATCTCCATTATCCATGGCTTGAAAACTGCCCCAGGGGCGGTGCACTTGAGGCGATGTCTGCGGCTCACTGCGCCCTGCTTGGGTCAGCGCTGCGACGAGCTGCTTGACGCCCTGCGCCTTGTCGCGATGGGCCACCAACACACTGTCAGAGGTTTCCACGACGATCAGGTCTTCCACGCCCAGCGTGGCGACCAAGCGGTGGTTTGCGACTACCAGCGAGCGACGTGTATCGCTCAGTACGCCATCACCGGTCACCACATTGTCTGCCGAATCAGGCGTATGCGTGGCCATCAGCGCATCGAAGCTGCCAATATCACTCCACTGAGCGTCCAAAGGCACCACGGCCGCCTGGGCACAGTGCTCCATGACCGCGTAATCGATCGATTCGCTTGGGCAACGCTGAAAGGCGTGTTCGTCCAAGCGTAAAAAATCGAGGTCGCTTTGAGTGCGCGCCACGGCTTCTTGGCAGGCTGACAACATATCGGGCGCAAGCCGCTCGAGCTCCGCCAAATAACGGGAGGCGCGCAGCAAGAACATACCGCTGTTCCACAGCGTATCTCCCTGGGCCAGCAGCGCTTTGGCTTTCTCCAATACCGGTTTTTCAATAAACGCGGCCAAATGGTGGCCTTCGCCCAAAACGTCACCGCAAGCAATATAGCCATAGCCCGTTTCCGGATGCGTCGGCACCACGCCAAACGTCACTAAATAGCCCTGCTCCGCCAGCGGCTCGGCACGCTGCACGCTGTGCTTAAACGCGGCAACATCGCCAAGTACGTGGTCGGCGGGCAGTACTAATAGCAGCGGATCCTCGCCCGACTGGCGCGCCAGCAGAGCGGCGCAGGCAATGGCAGGAGCGGTATTGCGGCCCACAGGCTCTAGAACGATTTGCCCCTCATGCTGAATTTCACGCAGCTGTTCGGCCATCAAAAAACGGTGCGAGTGGTGGCCCATCAAGATCGGCGGCAGCGTGGACAAGCCCTCCAGACGCGTGAGCGTCTGTTGAAGCAGGCTCTGCTTGCCGGTCAAACGCAAAAACTGCTTGGGCATCTGCTCGCGGGAGAGCGGCCAAAGCCGGGTACCGCTTCCGCCACTCAAAATAACCGGTTGAATCATGGTGTCGTCCTTGCTGATGTTGCTGCGGGGCCAAAGTCCTGCTGCAGCCAGTGGCGAAGTTGGCTCATCCTCGGCGCCTCCTGCGGGTGCGCTAGGGGGGGCAGCATCCCCTCCACGAAGCCACGCCGTTTGAAAGGGTCCAGCAGTGCTGGATCGCCGCTAATAATATGTACCGGTACGGCAGCACTGGCTTCGTCGCCGGTAATCAACGGGGCGGGCTGATGGTCGCCCAGCACGATGAGCAGCGTCTGTTCATTGGTCACGCGCTCGGCCCAGCGTCCTGCCACGCTAACAGCGTAGTCCACCGACCACGCATAGTGGTCGCGAATGCGCTCTAAATCTCGCCAGATCACCTCGGGCGGATCACCCGCGTTCTCCCAAGGGGCATAGAGACTGCCATCGCCCACCAGCGACCAGTTTTCCAGCACGGGCAGAATGGGTGTCCAGGGAGCGTGACTCGAGATCAGTGCGATCTGGGCGAACAGCGGTGAGTTACCCAGCAGCTCGCGCTGAGTATAGTCGAGCGTAAATTGATCCGGCATGGTGACCCAGTTGAGCGGCGGCCCTTCGTAGGGCATGTCTTTTGCGGCGACGATTTGGTCGAAGCCGTAAGCACGCCCCTCTGGCCACGCCAGGGTGATCGCAGGCATCACGCTGAGCGTGCGCTGCCCGGAGGCACGAAAATCGTCGATCATCGTCGAGTGGCCGCTCTCTAGCATCAGTCGATACCAAAGCTGATTGTCTATCCAACGTCCGCTTAGCGTCGTCGCATGGGCAAGCCACGACTGTCCGCCGCGGATGGGCGATGCGACCAACCCCGATACCACGTGCAGGTCACGCTGGGATAGTCGTCGCTTGAGGTCTTCCATGGTGAGCAGCAGTGTGCGGTTATAGCGAGGGTCTTTCAGGGCAGACACACCATAAGACTCGATGAACGTCAATAGTACGTTTCGCCCAGCCAAACCTGGCAGGACCTGCGCCGCTATCGGCGTCTCTTCCAACTGCGCGCTGAACGCTTGCCGAGCGCGGTGCGTATCGACCACCTGTTCCCACTGAAAACGGGCAGTGGCGACCATCGGCAGTGCGGCCTGGGGAACTAGGCGATAGTGATTTGCCTCTAACAGAGCCATACTCGAACTGACCACTAGCAACACGACGGCCGCGTTTCTCGCCCGACCACGGCGCGTGGGAGGGCGAGCAGGCAGTAGCAGGCGCAGCATGAGCCACAGCACGCCAATGAGCAGTACACCGCCTAGCAACATCAGGCAAATTGCCGCCAGTTGGCCTACATTACCCACTAGTAAATGGTAAATGGAGCGCACGAGCGGCACGTCCAGATAAAGGTTCAGCGAACGGCCAAACGCCGTATGCGTAGCGGCATCGCCAAGGTTGGTCGCCGTTGCCAATGCCAGGGCGCTCACGACACCGCTCCCCAACCAGCGCCGCCAGCGACCGGCCGGTAGCAGTAGCATGGCCGGGGCAATCACCCACGCTTCCCAGGCGATCAAGGGCGATAGCGTGCCAAAGCGCCACCACAGCGGAGCCACCAGCAGCACATTCAGCGCACAAGCCGTAATGAGGAGACGACGCATTCATTTCACCAGTAGCGTTGAGGAGAGCATCAGCGGTATAACCGATTGAAGGCCCTGGAGCCTTGAACCGTTAAACCACTATTTTTAACACAGCTTGCTAAGCGTATAGGTTTTGTTTAAACATTTCACACAATGACGTGTTGTCCACTCTATCAGGTCACGAAAGGAACTCGCCCATGGATTGTCGAACGGCTGCAAAATGGATCGTCTCACTGAGTTGGATGCTTGCCCTTCCCGCTGCCGCCAGCGAAGATCCCGTGTTTCAACAAGTCATAGAACGCGCCAAACAATTAGCTGCTGCCCCCTATACAGCTCCCGACGCCCAGTTGCCCGAAGCGCTACGATCACTTGACTACGATGGCTATCGACAAATTCGCTTCAACCCAGAGCGCGCCTACTGGCGCGAGGAAAGCCCCTTTAGCCTACAGCTCTTCCACAGCGGGTTTCTATTTCAAACGCCGGTGGCACTCAATCTGGTCGAAAACGGTGAGGTCGTCCCGCTCGACTTCACCACCGACGATTTTCGCTACGATGGCGACGCCAGCGACCTGCTGGAGCACGACCTGAGCGGCAGCGGACACGCCGGATTTCGTCTCCACTATCCGCTCAATAATCCCGACTATGCGGATGAATTCTCCGTCTTTCTCGGCGCCAGCTACTTTCGTTTAGTGGGCCAACATCAAGCCTACGGGTTATCCACCCGGGGGCTGGCGATCGACACCGCCTCGTCCCAGGGCGAAGAATTCCCTGCCTTTCGTGAGTTTTGGCTAGTCACGCCAGACAGCGACGCCGAGAGCGTCACGCTCATGGCGCTGATGGATAGCCCGTCGCTCAGCGGTGCCTACCGATTCACGCTCACCCCTGGGGCGCACACCGAAGCCGACATAGAAGCCGAGATCTTTGCCCGGGAAGATATCGAAAAAGTCGGCATCGCCCCACTGACCAGTATGTTCACCTTTGGAGAAGCGAGCGCCCAGCGGCCAGATGACTTTCGCCCTCAAGTGCATGACTCCGATGGTCTTTTAATGCACACCGGTAGCGGCGAGTGGATCTGGCGACCGCTGAGCAACCCCAGTGAGGTCCGTGTGTCGAGCTTCGTCGATGATGCACCACAAGGCTTTGGCCTGATGCAGCGCGAACGTCGCTTCGACCGCTACTTGGACCTGGAAGCCAACTACCATCGCCGCCCTAGCCAGTGGGTCGAGCCGCTGGAGGCATGGGGAAAAGGTCACGTGGAGCTGGTGGAAATACCCACCCCTGACGAAACCCACGACAACATCGTGGCTTACTGGGTCGCCGAAGATGCGCTCGACGCCGGTGACTCTCGGCGCCTACACTACCGCACTTACACTTTGAACGAGCAGCCCGACGCCCACGCACTGGGAAAAGTGATACGCACTCGGCATGGCAGCGCCGCCGTACCGGGTGAAGCGGACTCCCCCTCCGCCGAGCAGCGCCAGTTCGTGGTCGATTTTAGCGGCGGCGCGTTAGAGACGTTAGCGGCCGATGCAGAGCTCTCACTGGATATCAGCGTGCGCGATGGCGAAGCGCTACTGCCCCAAATCAAAGTGCTCCCCCATCACGGCCGACGCGCCACGTTCAGGCTTCCACCCAGCCCCCAGCCGAGCGATATACGCCTGCGTTTGATGCGCGACGGTGAGCCCGTCACCGAAACCTGGAACTACGTGTGGTATCCCAATGCGTAATCCACCTTCGTTAATGCCGTCCATACCGTGGCTCAACGCTCGGCGCGCACTGCTAGCCACGCTGGTCATTGGTACCAGCCTGCTGGGCTGCGCCGCCATGGTGCAAGTAGTGACCAACCTCGCGCTGGGCTGGCAAATCGCCATGCTGACGCTATTTGGCCTCACCTTCAGCTGGATTGCGCTGGCTTTTTGGGGGGCCATTTGCGGTTTTGTGATCTGTGCGCTGCGTCTCGACCCGCTTAGCCTCAAACCCTTGACGGCAGAGCGACCGACCGCCAGTCGCTTGGTCAGCCGGACGGCGCTGGTCATGCCGATTTACGCCGAGCCGCCCATTCCCACCATTGCCGGATTGGAGGCTACTTGCCGCTCACTGCTTCAACAGCCAAGCACACAGGGCGAGAACACCGCCCGCGTCATCGGTCAGCACTTCGAAGTGTTCATCCTCAGCGATACCCAAGACCCGACCCAAGCCGACGAAGAAGCCGCCCACGTGGCTGCGCTTCAGCAACGTATGGCTGGCCAGATGGCAGTGCACTACCGCCGTCGTCCCAATAACCACGAGCGCAAAGCAGGCAATATTGCCGACTTCTGTCGTCGCTGGGGCCGCCGCTACGACTACATGATCGTCCTGGATGCCGACAGCCTGATGAGCGGCGATACGCTGCTGCACATGGTGCACCAAATGCAGCGCTACCCCACCGTGGGCCTGATTCAAACCGTGCCCATTCCCGTTGGCCAGCGCACGCTGTTTGGCCGTTTTACCCAGCTCGCCTCGGCGCTGTACAGCCCGATGCTGGCAGCGGGCCAAAGCTTTTGGCAGGGCGACGCCGCCAACTATTGGGGGCACAATGCGATCATTCGCACCCGCGCCTTCATGGCCCACGCAGGGTTGCCAACGCTCTCCGGCAAACCGCCGCTAGGGGGCGAGCTGTTGAGCCACGATTTTGTGGAAGCGGCTCTGTTGAGACGTGGCGGCTGGCAGGTGCTACTGGATACGTCGGCAACGGCAGCGCTGTCCCGGCGCGACCCCCACGCCAGCGCCTCGCGCAACAGTTTCGAAGCCATGCCCAGCAACCTACTCGACTTCGCCAAGCGCGACCGCCGCTGGCTCCAGGGCAATCTTCAGCACCTGCGCCTGTTGACGGGCGCGGGCTTTCACGTCATCAGTCGCCTACACTTCTTTTTTGGCGCGTTTGCTTACTTGTCGTCGCTGGTCTGGCTGGGGCTGCTGGTGTGTACCAGCCTGATGGTGGGCTACCACGCCATCGATGGGGCGACCGAGCCGGTCTTGCCCAAGGCGCTCTCGCTGTGGCTATTGAGCACCACGCTCGGCATGCTGATGGCCCCCAAACTACTCGGCTTACTGCTGTCTTTCTGCCAGTGCCCCCACGCCTTTGGCGGGCGCTTCAAATTGGTGGTCAGCACGCTGCTCGAAATCGTATTTGCCGCGCTCATTGCGCCGCTGATGATGGCGTGGCATAGCCTATTCATCATCAATGTGTTGATTGGTCGTGCCATTGACTGGCAAACCCAACATCGCGGCGAGCGCTCGTTGAGCTGGCGTGAAACCTGGCGGCATACCGGATGGATGACGCTATGCGGTGCACTGTGGGCAGGCGTGATGGTGCTGTTTTCACCCTCGGCGTTCGGCTGGTTGACCCCTGCTTGGCTCGGGCTCGTGGCCGCCGCACCGTTGGTAAAGTACTCCAGTAGCGGTACCTGGGGGGGCGTGGTGAGCCATCGGCTAGGGTTGCTGCATACGCCTAGCATTAGCCTGAAACCGGCGCTCCTCAAAGATTTTGCCGATCTGACGGCACGCAGCCCTGCAGCGCTGAACATGGACGGCGACCTCACGCTGAATATTCCCCCCAGTGAGCTGTATGGCGACATGCCTTGCCAACTCTTAAGACCCGGAAAGTCGTCACAAACGTCGACCGTTTCACGCGCGAAGGAACCCCATTAAATGCCCTCTACGCTTCAGCAACTTCGCAGCGCCAGCGGCTTGGCCCGTTCCCTGTTCATCTATTGGCGGCCTGGGCGGCAACGCAGTTTGAAGCGGCTCTACCAGCCCTTTCTAGCGCCCGGCGATATCGCTTTCGATATTGGCGCCCACCTAGGCGACCGCAGCGCCGCGTTTCAAGCGCTGGGTGCCCAGGTCATCGCCTTGGAGCCCCAGCCAGCGCTGGCCAAATGGTTTCAACGGCTGCTAAAAAGCCCACACATTACACTGCTGCCGCTGGCGGTTGGCCCCACTCCAGGTCATGCGGAGATTGCCATTAGCGTCGGTAACCCTACTCTTTCGACGCTTGCCACCGAGTGGCGCCGCCACGTGGGCAAGCGCAACGCTGGCTTTCAACGGGTGCGCTGGGAAGAGACGCTACAGGTCGAGATGACCACCTTGGATGCATTGATCGAACGTTTCGGCGAACCCCGCTTTATCAAAATCGACGTAGAGGGGTTCGAGGCGGAGGTGTTGCAAGGTCTTTCCTGCCCGGTAGCCGCTTTATCGATGGAGTTCGTGGCAGGCATGCTGGATGTCACTCACGCCTGCCTGACAGAGGTCAACCGGCTAGGCGACTACCGTTTCAATGCCATCGCTGGCGAGCAACGCCAGTTCCGCTTTGCTACTTGGTTAACTCCGGAGGAAATGGCCTCTTGGTTAGCCGAAGGCGCTGATCAGTTCGCCTCAGGCGACATCTACGCCTGTCGCAGCGATCACCCCCTGCTCGCCTCCTAACACACTGCGCCCCAGCGCTTCTCCCCAACGACACAAACGCTAACGAGACGCTATGGTTTATCATTGGCAACACTTGACCGCCCCTCAACTGAATGCCCTTGCTCAGCACGACCCGGTCGCGGTCATTACCTTAGGTGCCATCGAGCAGCACGGCACCCACCTACCCTTGGGCACCGACCTCATCATTGGTGAAGGGCTACAGGCCGACATGCTGGTACAACTCGAGCGTCTGGCGAAGGATGTCGAGGTGCTGTGTCTACCCGCCATCGCGGTAGGGGCCAGCGACGAGCATGCAAGCTTCGCAGGCACATTGAGCCTGCCCGCACCGCTGGCCATTGCCACGCTGGAAGCGTACGGCGAGAGCATTGCCCGTACAGGCATTCGTAAGCTCGTGCTGATCAATAGTCACGGCGGGAATAAAGCGGTGATGGATCTAGCCGCGCTCACGCTTCGGCGGCGCTGTCACATGCGCGTAGTCAAAGCGACCTATACACGATTGCCGCCTTTAGAGGGCGCCATGAATGCCGATGAGCTACGTTATGGACTGCATGGCGGGCTGCTGGAGACGGCGATGATGCAGCACTTAGCACCGCAACTCGTCACTCTCGATGACTATACGCCTGCTGCTCCAGCCATGCCTGCGGAAGGCGCGCTGGTCAGCCCCGAGGGTAGCGCTGCCTTTGCTTGGTTAGGGGAAGATTTGAGTGAACATGGCGTGGCTGGAGATGCCAGCCACGCTAACGCCGCACTGGGTGAACGGCTCGTCCACCACTATGCCTACCAGCTTGCTCAGGTCATTGTGGAAACCGCTCGACTACCGCCACTGGGAGCGCCAGTGGCGGGCAAGCGTTAACGGCTGCGACTCTCGAGCACCTCATCCAAAAAGTGACCCGCTCGGCTGGCTTTGGCACTTAGGTAGCGGTGGTTGTGATCCGTTACGCTGCCATATAGCGCTTGGCGGGACACCACTTCGATACCGCCCTCTTTCAGGGCTGACATTTTCAGCGGATTGTTGGTGAGTAGCTGCACTTGATCGATACTCAACGCGTTCAGCATATCCACCGCCACGGCGTACTGGCGCTCGTCGTCGCCAAAGCCCAGCACTTGATCGGCATCGACGGTGTCCAGTCCGCTATCTTGCAGCGTGTAGGCGCGCAGCTTGTTCGCCAAGCCGATCCCGCGCCCCTCTTGGGCCAAGTAGAGCAACACACCGCCCCCCATGGCCTGAATATCCGCCACGGCGTTGCGCAACTGCTCACCGCAGTCGCAGCGCAGACTGCCAAACAAATCACCGGTCAAACACGCCGAATGCATACGCAGCGGTACCGGACCCTGCACATCATCGAGCTGGCCGATGACCACGGCCACATGCTCACGCAAACCATCCGGTTCACGGAACAGCACGAAGCGACTATTGGGGGCATCTTCCAACGGAATATTGGCTTCGCTCACCCGCTTCAGCATACCCGGCGCACCCGCCAAACACTTATGCGCATCGTCGGCGTTGACCTCCAGTAGCCGCCCTTGGGCAATATGTTCGTCAATGTCGTGGCGAGCATCCTCACTCACCAGAGCGGTTAACGCGGCAGGGATCAGCAGTGCTCGGCGCATGAGGGCCACTGCCCCGCGCTCGGCGACGCCAGCAGGTTTCAAGCCGCTCAACAGCGCACTGGGCTTTTTGCCAGCGTCAGCCACGGCCAGTTGATGCAGCTCGCGCTCGCCAATGTGTTCTGCCAACGGCAGGCAGGCGGCCTCTGCACTCAGCGACATGCCCATGGCCTCCAAACGATGCCGCGTGAGCACCAGCGCAGGGCGCGCACCCGCCAGCTGGGCCAGGGTATCCACCGAACGGCTACCCTCTAGCGCTTGGACCAGAAGGCGCTGCTCACCGCTGCTGATCACGACCGGTAAACCGCGACGAATATCGAAAATGGCGCGTTCAATTTGATACATGTAGGCCTCCAGGTTGCCTAATGGTATGGGCAAAGGTTGCTTGCGTTGGGCAACATGGCCCCGCATGATCTGAGGTTATTTTCAGTGTGGAGGCGTCATGCCCGACTCCAGTAGTACATCCCATTCGATCGATCTCGATACCGCTTGGCAGTGGCTGCTCGCCCAAAGCGACGGCACCTCTACCACGGCGGATCTTTCGGTCACCCGCGACGGCGCGTGGCAGTCGCCGCACGCCGTCACGCCCCAAGCCCAGACAGCCTTGGACTGCCTGACGCCGCTGGCGTTGCAACCCCGCTGGGTCGTCGCCCAGCTGGGGCAGAGTTTGGATGGGCGAATTGCCACGGAAAGCGGCCACTCCCATTACATCAACGGCCATGAAAGCATCGTGCATTTGCATCGGCTGCGCGCGCTGGCCGATGCGGTCGTGGTCGGTGCAGGTACTGCAGCGGCCGACAACCCCCAGCTCACCGTTCGCCATGTCACTGGCCGCCATCCGACCCGAGTCGTCCTCGACCCTCGTGGTCGCGTGCCCGGTCATCTTGCGCTGTTTCGCAGCAGCGAGGTCCAGACCTTGCACATTACTGGGCCAGACGTGACGACTGCGCCCAGCCACGCGGAGCACTGCGTGCTGGCCTTGAATGCCCACGGCCAGTTCGACCCAGCGAAGGTCATCACGCTGCTGGCAGAACGCGGGCTCACACGTGTGCTGGTAGAAGGCGGCGGTGTCACCATTTCCCAATTCATCCAGGCATACTGCGTTGATCGACTGCATCTGATGGTAGCCCCGCTGCTGATCGGCTCCGGCAGGCCCGGCCTGCAAATGACGCCCATCGAGACGCTGGAGAGCGCGCTGCGCCCCACGATGCGCTCGTTCCGGTGTGGCGACGACACGCTGTTCGACGTGATGCTGCGCGACGTCTAGCCCACCTGCAGCGGTCGGGCCAAAGGGCGTGGAATCTGTCGATGTAGAACCTGTAGAAGGGGTGGCGCGACCACGTTTAGCCAACGCCACCCATATGCCCGGCAGACTAGAGAGCAGCACCAGGACACCGTAGGCCAACGAGATCGCAACCCCTTGCGCGGCTGGCAACCCCACCAAGACCCAAATAGCGGCAGCCGCGCCTTCCCGCAGGCCCCAGCCCGCAATCGATAAGGGGACTAACATGGCCAGCAGCAATACGGGGGTCAGCGCCAATAGGTCGAACACGGGCATCTCGCTACCCATGGCTCGGGCGGCGCACACCATCACCCCGCCATAGCTGAGCACGATGGCCAGCGAAGAGGCCAACTGCAGCGGCCATGCCCGACGCGCCAGCAGTCCACGGCGCACATCCCGTCCCAGCGCGATGCACCACTGAGGCAGTGCAGGCCCTTTCGGGCTGCGACACCAAACGCCCAGAGCGATCGCAGCCAAGAGCAGTGCCGCCACACCGACGACCAGCCCGAACAGCAGCGGGCCACCCAGCGCGGCGTGCCACAGCGGCGAGGCCGTCAGTGCCACCAGGGTCAGCACCACCACGGCCATTTGCCCCGAGGCCCGCTCGATGACTACTGCTCGCCAGGCGCTTCCCTTGGATGCAGCTTGTCGAGCATGACGATGGGCGCGTCCCGCATCGCCCAATACGCCCCCCGGAAGCAGTTGATTGACCAACAGCGCCAAGTAATACTCGCGCAGGGCATAACGAAATCGCAGCGGCACATCTACCCGACCAGCAGTGAACTGCCAACGCCAAGCGCTGAGCATCACCTGCAGCACACTGATGGCTAACGCCGCCAGCACCCATTCGGGCGCGAAGCGTTTCACCTCGGCCAGAATGGCGGCAGGCTCTACCCACAGGGCCACCGCCGCCAATAGCGCCGCGCTGACGATGCCGCGCTGCACCCATGGCCGACGTAACCAGTGCCCGCTCATGGCTAACCCTTCACCGCGGGCAGCGCCAACAGGTCACGGTGGCCCACCCATACCCCTATTTGGCCGCGCTCCACGGCATCCAGGCGTGCGGTACGCCACTCGACAATCCGCATGGCGGCGTCGGGGGCCTGCTCGGTGGCGGCTTCCGCCCAGCCGTTGATCAGCGAACTGACGAGCGGCTGATACGCGTGGCTACCCGCGGCAAGCCGCCAGGGCGTGGAGGCTTCCTCTACGTCATAACCCTGCGCCGCCAGGGCGTGGTAGAGCGCCCGGTGGGCCTCGCCGCCCAGCGCCTCACCTAGCCCTTTATCTCGCTGTTGATGCGCGTTGAATAGCCTCAATACAAAGCGATCTTCCGGGTCGTCGATGGGCTGCTCATCCCTATCCGTAAAGCACCATTCGCCGGTCACGCTCAAGCTCACCAGCAGCGCCTGCCGATGCGCAGCACACTGTTGGGCCAGCATGTCGATCCATGGCTGAGACACCAAATCGATGAGCGCTGACGCACTGACGACATCCGCCGCTTGCAAGGCGGGATGCTCGAGAGTCGCGAGTGAAGTGCAGTGTGTTTCCACTTGTAGCGGTTGGCCTGCGGCATCGTGCAACGGCATGGCCCGGCGACGCGCCTCGCGCAATAGGGCATCGTCATGGTCGAACAGCGCCCAGCGCTGCGCACCGCTCAACCGAGGCGCAAGAAACTGTACATTGCTGCCCCGCCCACAGCCTAAGTCCGCCAGCGTCACAGGCGCTTCGCAAGTCGCGAGCCACGCATCGAGCCGACTGACCAACGCCTCGCTACGGGCGTGACCATCGACCGCTTCGCGCAGCGTCAGCCAGCTAGCGGCAAACCGACTGCCCGCCGTGAGTTCAGCCGTTCCTTCGTCCTTCAATGCCTTGGCAAACTCAACGCCCGCCGCCTGCCAATCGTTAAGCTCTCCCCGCGCCAGCGCAACGCCCGCTCGCAGCTCGGTTCGCAGCGCTTCGTTGGAACAGAAATTATCGATGGCGGCACCGAGCGCGTCGGCATCGCCCGGCGCCACGCTAATACCCGCGCCTTCTGGCAAGGTATCGCGCAGGGCACCACCGGTCGTGGTAATCACCGGCAGGCCATGGGCCAACGCCTCGGTGACCACCATGCCGTAACCTTCGTACCAAGAAGGCAGCACCAGTGCATGGGCGTGTTGGTAAGCCGCCTCGAGGGTGTCGGCGTCACACTCACCGTGTAGGGTGATGCGTTCGGCAAGGCGATGCTCATCGATGAGCTGCTGCACGCTGGCGCTAAATGCCGTATCGCGGACACCGCCGTAGCAGTCACACTGCCACTGCTCGCTAGCCACTCGCGCCAGCGCCTTGACCAATACATCCTGCCCCTTGCGCGGCGTCAGCGTGGCCACGCACAAAAGGCGGATGGTGTCACCCGCCGCAGGTGCGGGGCTGACCGGCGCATGGGCAACTCCCGGCTCCACGACAGTAATCGGCGCGGTAATCGGCAGGGAGTAATCGCTTGCGAGTTCGCTCAAACGGCGGGCAGTAAAGCGGCTGGTGACGATGATCCGTGCGACTTCGGCAAGCCCGGTGAGTTCGCTGCGGTGAAGTTGCTGCTGCTCTTCACTGGAGAGCCCCTGCTCATCTCCCAGCGGATGATGCAAAAGCGACGTGATATCCAACCGATCCGTATGGCGCGCCACCACGCCAGGCAGTGCGCCCATGGCTAGGCCGTCGATGATGACTCGCTCGCCATCGGCCAACGTATCCAACGCGCTGGCAAGCGCACGTTTGGCCGTGTCATCGGCTTGAGGAAAACGCCCCTCTAGACCGACCACATCCACCGACAGTCCCTGCTCGCGCAGCGCGTCAACGATGTGTGCATCGTAGATATAACCGCCGGTGCGCTGGTTGGGATCCCCCGCCACCAGTAACGTCAATCGCTGGTTCATAGCGCTCCTTCGTAACTGGCCCAGGCCACATGGGATTCATGCAGTTTGATTTCCATTTGGGTTAGGCCTTTGGCCGTTTCTCCCATACGGCCCGCCTTGATGGCCGCAGCGAGCTGGTCGAAGATCACTTTCGCCATGAACTCCGTGGTGGTGTTCTGGCCGGACAACTCACTGACCTCATCGAGGTTGCGATAGTTGTAGCCTGCCAACACTTCTTTGACGGTTTCGCTGGCTAGACCGATGTCGATCACCAAGCCATCCTGATCCAGCTCTGGGCGTTGAAAAACGACGTCGACCACGTAAGTAGCCCCGTGGGTGCGCTGGGCCGGGCCAAAGATCTCGCCTTTGAAACTGTGGGCAATCATGAAGTGATCGCGAACGCATAAACGGTACATGGCAACTCCCGTAAGCAAATAACGGTTGAAAGATTAGGGGTAGCGAATTCGGTGACAGAGAGCCGTGCTCTGTGGACTAAACAGCGCCGGAGCTCGTTCGGGGAAATCGGCAAAATCGCACTCACTGCTGATCAACGCCTCAAGGGCAGGGTCGGCCAGCAGGCGAAGCGCCACGTTCAAGCGACGGCGATAGTTCCAGCGCGGCTGGAGTTTGGCTGGCAATTGACCCACTTGGCTGGCACGCAGTGTCAACCGCTGGGAGTGGAACGCCCCGCCAAGGGGCAGCGACACCTCTCCTTGACCAAACCAGCTCATCTCGATAACACGGCCTTCATTGCCGACGAGCGACATGGCCAAACGCAGGCCGTCGGGATGACCGCTGGCATGAATCACACAGTCTTGATCGTTCGGGGCTTGCTCAGGCAGGGCAAACGGTACGTCGAGGGCTTGGGCCAAGGTTTCACGCTCGGGATTGATATCGACCAGCGTGACCTCGACCCCCGCGATACGTGCGCACAAATACGCCACCAGCGCGCCCACGACACCCGCCCCCACCACACAAACACGCTCGCCCAGCATGGGGTTGGCATCCCATACGCCGTTGAGCGCGGTTTCCATGTTGGCAGTGAGCACCGCGCGCTGCGCGGGCACGTTATCGGGCACGGGCACTGCCATATCGGCAGGCACCACATAGTGATCCTGGTGGGGATGGAGACAAAACACGGTTTTATCGACAAGCGCGTCAGGCCCGCGGGTGACCCGGCCGACGCTGCAATAACCGTATTTCACCGGAGTGGGAAACTCTCCAGCTTGAAAAGGAGCGCGCATGCGCTGGGTTTCGCTGTCCGGCACGCGTGCGTGAAACACCAGTGATTCCGTGCCACGGCTAACGCCGCTGTACAGGGCACGAACGTGCACCTCTGCTTCACCTAACGTGGGCAGCGGTTCCTGCTGCAGTTGGCCCTGGCCTGGGTGTGTTACCCAAAAAGCCATGGCCGTCTTAGGCGCCGACATGACATTTCCTTATCGTTGAAGCGCTGTTTCCATCCGTTGATCTTAACGTGACTAAGATATGGCGACTTTTCAATGGCTCACCTATAGCTTAGCGTAGAAAAGCAATCGGTCTATTAACGCTTGCCAACCTTCAACATTGTTTAATGAGGGAACTTTTGGGGATGCTGACTACCATACACCCTATACAATAATGGTACATAGATAAATTATTGCATCATTAATTTCAACTGCGGTCGACGATACCGCTACGTGAGCCACCATGCCGCCTGTGTCTAATTCCTCCCCATTTCCCCTGCCCAAGCGACTGTGCAGCAGCATCGAACTGCTGGTAGGCGCGCTACTATTGGCAGGTCTTGGGACGCTGCTCGCGCCTCTCCTGCCCGGCGCAGCCAACTGGTGGGTGGCCATTGCCTTTTATGCCCTGATCAGCGGATTGGTCTTAGTGTTTTGGCCTCATGGCCCGCTGGGTTGGGCCAACCGGGTGACACTGGGGCGCGCGGTGCTGGTCGCTCTGGTGGCGGGCGCGCTGGTGAATGACGCCTTTATCGACGCCATTTGGCTATGGTTGGGCGTCTCGGTCATCGCACTATTACTGGACGGCGTGGATGGCTGGATCGCCCGCCGCACTCGCTGCCACTCATCTTTTGGGGCACGCTTCGATATGGAACTGGATGCCCTGCTGATCATGCTGCTGTGTGTTGGCTTGATCATGGAAGAGGGGCTGGGGCTGTGGGTGCTGCTGATTGGCGGCATGCGTTATTTATTCGTGGCCGCTAGCCTTCCCTTCCCTTGGCTGGAGGCGCCGCTCAATGACAGCTACCGCCGCAAAGCCGTGTGCGTCTGGCAGGTCGTGGCGATGCTGCTGGCGCTAACGCCGCTGACCTCACCGCTGTTAGCGGGACTGCTGGCGTTCAGCGCGTTGGTGACGTTGATTTACTCTTTTGGCGTGGATATTAAGTGGCTTTACCAACACCGCTAAACGCACTCATCATTACATGGTGTGTTTGAAAAAGAAGTTACCTGATCCCTTTAAAGCAGCCATTTCTTACATTTTACCTACGGGCCCAAAGTATCAAAAAAGGCAACAAAATCAGCTAGTAGACACATGTTTAGCCAAGGCAATACTTGTTCGCCATCATCAACTTTATTTTTTATAAACTTTGTGGTCATCAACAAAAAAAATGATAAGATTTCGCGCTATTCGATTCTTTCTTTTGTCACTCAAGTAAGCATTTCACACAACGCTTTTACTTCAAGAGTCTGCCCACCATGACACCCGTTGCCCTCCTTTTTCTTGCGGTTTCCATGTCGGCGGATGCGTTCGCAGCCTCCATCAGTAAAGGCGCAGAACTGAGCAAACCCCGCTTCCATCACGCCATCGGCATTGGCTTGGTGTTTGGCATCATCGAAGCGATGACACCGGTGCTTGGCTGGGTAGCGGGTAAGGCGTCTCAACAGTACGTGGAAGCCTGGGATCACTGGGTCGCGTTTACGCTGCTGACCGTCATTGGCCTGCATATGATTCATGAAGGTCTCAAGAAAGAAGAAAAGGTAGCGCACCGCAAGCAAACGCTGTGGCTGCTGATACTGACGGCTACCGCCACCAGCCTAGACGCCATGGCGGTAGGTGCCAGCTTGGCATTCATCGATGTGAACATTATCACCACCAGCCTCGCCATTGGCCTTGCCACCACCGTGATGGCCTCCATGGGAACGCTGCTTGGTCACTCATTGGGCAAGTACGTTGGCCACTGGGCCGAACTGATAGGCGGGGTCGTGCTGATGGGGATTGGCGTCATGGTGGTGGTAGAGCATACGGGAGTTTTATAACCAACGGCCCCTCCCCACTCGATAACGGCGGATAGGTTCACTCGATAGTAGCGTCGCTCAAAGATGAATGGTTACAAAAACGGGTGGCTGTTTGGCCACCCGTGTTTCGTTATTCGTCTGCTAAAGTGGCTTGCACCACCTCCCCTAGCGAGGCAATGGCTGCATTGCGCTCTTCAAACGAAGCCTCGGTGTCGGTGATATAAAATACCGCCACCGTGGGTGGTTGCTCTGGAGGCCAAATAATCGCGGTAATCGAGCGGGAGCCATAACCACCTGCGCCAGTTCGGTCTGCGATCACCCAATCAAACGGCATGGCGGCACGGAAGAGGCCATCCGCAACGGCATTGCCTTTCATCCATGCTTCTAACTGCTGCCGAGAATCATCCGCTAGGACATCGCCAAGCACCAGTTTTTCTAACGTGGCAAGCATAGCGTTGGGCGTGGTGGTGTCGCGCTCGTCCCCCGGAGTGGCTTCGTTCAGCTCGGTTTCATAGCGGTCTAACCGAGTGATAGGATCGTCCATACTACGTGCGAAGGCCGTGACCGCCTCCGGCCCGCCTAGCGCCTGTAACACGAGGTTAGCAGCGGTATTATCGCTGGTCGTCATGGTGGCATCGCACAGCTCGAACAGCGTCATCGGCTGATGGCCCGCATACTGCTCAGTCACCGGGGAGTACGTCACTAGGTCAGATTCCTCAAAACTCACCTCGGTCTCCAGCGCTAACTGCCCTTCATCTACCTGCTCCAGTAGCGCGCCGCAGGCCAGGGTTTTGAACGTACTGGACATCGCAAAGCGCTCATCGGCATTCACTTCCCAACGCTGGCCCGTGGCTAGGTTGTGCGCGGCAAAGCCAATACGCGCGTCCAGCGCCTGTTCGATACGCGCTAGCTCGGCGGTAATGGGGTCGTCTTGCGCCATCGCATGAGATGACGCGAACAGCACGCATGCCGATAGGGCTGCACGCAACCAACGTGGTTGGCGATGATTCATGGTTAATTTTCCTGGTCCTTAAGAGGGTCATAGATACCCTGCGTTGGCGTGGTCAGCCCCGGCAACAAGCGGAGCCATCATAGTATACGGGCAGTGGTGAGGGCCTTGGCTGCATGGCTAATGCTGGCCCCATTGGCCACTGCGCTTCATGGCACCCCACTGATGCTTTCGGCGCGAAAACCACTGCCATAAGCCACGGCAGCGCCATAACGTATTCAACTGGCGATAGCCGAAATTCTCAAGCACCGCGACACAAAACAGCCGCCACATATCTCGACGTCGGGCATATACCCGAAACGAGAGTGTTTCGAGCAATAGGCCATTCACTGACAGCAGAATGCCCATGCCTATGGCCACTAGCATGAAAACCGTCAGCGCCAGAGGCGAAATCACACCCAGGCTAAAACCAACGATCATGAATAGATAGCCGCCTAGTTCGATGAGAGGCCCTAGCCATTCGAATAACGCCATGAAAGGCCAGGCAAGCCTCCCCGGCGCGCCGCCCCTGGGCATAATTGCCAGCTTGGCATGCCTTGACAAACTTTCTGCCAAACCACGCTGCCAACGGCTGCGCTGCTTACCAAGCGTCGTCATATCTTCGGGGGCTTCGGTCCAGCAAATGGGGTCGGGTAGATAGTGAATACGATAGGGCAAGCGCTTTTCCCGGTGATAGCGATGTAACCGAACCACCAACTCCATGTCCTCGCCGACCGTCGTCGTGCTGTAGCCTCCTACCTCCATGACCCGCTCACGGTTGAACAAACCAAATGCCCCGGAAATGATCAGTACGGCGTTCATGGGCGACCAACCCAAGCGACCAAACAGGAAGGCGCGTAAATATTCCACGATTTGAAAACGCGCCAATAGGCTATTGGGTATCCCCGCTTCCAAAAGATACCCGCCTTGTACCCTGGAGCCATTGGCAATGCGCACCGTACCACCAGCCGCCACCGTTCGCTCATCTTCCAGAAAAGGCTGAACCACACGTAACAGGCTGTCGCGCTGCAAAATGGAGTCTGCATCTACAGCGCAAAAAAGCGTATGTCGACACGCATTGATACCGGCATTGAGCGCATCCGCTTTACCACCGTTGGCTTTATCGATCACTTTTAAATGGTCATGTCGGCGCGAGCGGTACACACCCAATACGTCCTGATGGGGCACACTGCGACGCAATGGCTCGGGATACTCTTCCAGCTCGAAGGCGTCTTTCAACACCGCCAGGGTATTGTCCTTGGAACCGTCATTAATCACGACGATCTCGAACTCGGGATACTGAAGCTGCATCAAGGAAAGTATCGATGTTCGGATCGTTGCCTCTTCATTGAACGCAGGCACCAGAATGGAAACCGCAGGTTCCACCCCAAGGTAAGGAACGGTTTCCCCCAGCTCGGCCCGCTGGCGCATATAGCGGCGAAGGCTGATCATCGACAGGACATTGAGCGCCAAATAGCCACCGTTCAGCAAAACGAAATAGCCAATAAAGCCCACTTGCCCCCACCAGACCCAATCCACCTCTGTCACTGTTTGCCAAACATCCATTAGCGCTTCTCCGCAATGGCACGGCGCAAGGCATCTCGGCCATAGCGATCCTGAAGGCTGTCAAGTAACGCCTCCAAGTGGGCTGTTTCAAGGGTAGGCAAGTCAACTAGCGCATCGGCAGCCGCTTGCCTTACCCACCAACTTGGATCACTTAACATTCGGGTAAATTGTTTTTCATCCCCACGGCTGGACTGGTGTTTGAGGGCCAGCACCGCTTCGCTACGCACCTGGGGAAAAGGATGGTCAAACGCCTTCTCAATCAGTTCGCGATCTTGCTCGCTGTGTAGCTCTGCCAAACAGCGCAACGATGCACAAACGGCATCGCGCTGTTCGCGCGTCAACTCTGCCGAGGCCGGTAACTTACGTAAGCTTTGCCTAGCCCACGGCGCTGCCTCAATGGGCGTAATCCATTCGATCAAGGCCACGATGCGCGGGTGCGATGACTGTTTCAATGCAGCCAGTAGCGCGGGGCCTGCAGCCTCCCGCCCCGCCTGCTTACAAAGGGATTTAAATCGCAGGTACGCCCAGTCGTTTCGCTGAATGTAAAAAGGCACCAAAAAACGCATGGCGCGAGGAGGATTCATGGCCACCAGCGCATCTGCTGCGGCAAGGCTTTCCACCGGATTGGAGGAAGACACTAGCGGCGCAACGTCACCCCAGTGGCGCTCTTCGCCCAAATGCCGTAAACATGCCAAGGCCAACAGCTTACGGTGTGACTGCCGGGTATTTAGCAACGACGTGACATAAGCATCCATTGCCAAGTGGTCGAAAAAAGCGTTGAGGTATTCTTTGGCGTTGCCACGCACCTGACGCTGCAAGTTAGCCCACATCAGCAGTAGCCAGAGCCGCTCTTCATGACGGCGACGCCCGAGGGGTGGTAATGCGGCGCGCTCGTTCAAGCTCCATGCCGTCAACAGCGGCCGCCAACGAACGCTGAAAGCGGCGCGTCGTCGTTCACGACGAGCGGCAAGCTCAGCCAATACCAGCACGTTCAGCATGACCACCAGTGTCAACGCCGCCAGCGCCATAGCGCTGTAAACAGCAAGGCGCAAGGCAGGATCACTGGGAAGAACGGTCAGTTGCCGCAGCGCTTCGACAATCAGCCTCCCCAGTGCGACAACGTCAGAAGGCACGACGGATGCCAACCTGGATGCCATAACGGTTATAAATTTCCCCCTGGCTTAGCCAGCCCACATCCCAGGAAACCGCCCAATCCTCATCCAGCCAATGACGGCCTCTCAGACCCGCACCAGAAACGGAGCTCGTGAAGACACTGCCCTCGGGTAGCGCTTCCTCTTCACGCCCCAGGTTACCCCGCAGGCCAACGAAACTTCTATCGCTGTAGTAGTAGTCTAGTGCGACAGCATGCCCAACCGGCGTGCCAGCGCCCGCTACATCGCTCACATTTAGCGTATAGGCACCTCGCCAACTCCCCCAGTACCGCTCTCCCCCCAGCGCCAAACGATCCACCTGCGAATCTGTGTACTGGGTGCGGCGAACGCTAGCATTGGCAACCCAACCGGCTGTCAACGCGCGTTGTATGCGCAAGTCGGCGTACCAGCTGGGGAGAAAGTCGCCATCAAACGATTTGGCAACCTCTGGTTGGATTATCCAATGTTCACCGATAGGAAGGGCAGCCCCTGCTTCCACCCCTTCTTCCCAGCGACCATAACGCCGCTCTCGTAGTACTGCGCCGTACCAGGTCGCCCCTTGAACCGTGCGCGTTTGAGCGTCGAGCCGTTGTGCCTGCCAGGCAGAGAAACCATTATCTAGGTGTTCGTAGCGCTGCGAAATTTCCAGCTCGGTACGCCGCTCACTCGCCTCGGCAAAGGGCATTGTGGCAAGCACTATCCCCACCGCCATCACTGCCATACACGAGTTGCCTGACCAACGACGCTGGCCACGCCAGCGGGAAATGAGTGCCATCGATCTTCCTCTTCAGCGTTTACGCAAAAAGCGACGTAACCGTGCTAACAACTCATCCGGTTGGAAGGGCTTCGTCACATAGTCATCCGCACCCACTTCCAGAGCGCGCACGATATCTGCCTCCCGCGACTTCGCGGTCAGCATGATGACCGGCACATCTTCCCATTCTGGCTGCGCACGAAGCCGAGCGAGAATTTCCAAGCCATCATGATAAGGCAGCATGATATCCAGCAGTACCAAGTCAGGTACCTTGTCACTGTTGGCGCTTTGTTCAATACGCGCCATGGCCTGTCTACCGTCCTCGGCACGCTCGACGTTATAGCCACTTCGTTCCAGCAAAAAGCGCAGCAGAAACGCTACATCCTCTTCATCTTCAATCAGCCAAACAGTCGATGCCGCCGGTAACATAAGATGTCCTTAACATGATGAATACATCATTGCACTGATCCATCAGGGTAGCTTTGCAACCCTGGGTAAGCGAACCCAGAAACAGCAGCCCTCCGTTGGTACGGAGTGAAAACCGATGCTGCCCCCCATTTCTTCCACTAGGGACTTGGTGATGGCCAAGCCAAGCCCCGTCCCACCAGTGCGTCGTCGGTCTGTCCCGTCCGCTTGAGCAAAACGCTCGAACACGCGCGGCTGAAACGACAACGGTATTCCGTTTCCGTGATCGCACACATGGATTTCAAGCCACTGGCTATCGATTGCCCCTGCGCTTACCGCAACGTGTTCGCCGGGATCAGAGTGCTTGCAAGCGTTCGAGATCAAATTCGCCATGATTTGAGCAAACCGTTCCGGGTCGATGTTCACATAGTCATGCTCATCGAGCGGTTGCATGGCTGGCCGGTGTGGCGCGTGATCGTGTGTGGTAATCGTTTGAAACCCTAGCGAGACTGAAAAACTCTCTGCATAGGGCTGATTCAGCGCTACCGCGTGTTCCACCAAGGGAAGCAACGGCAGGCGTTGCCGCTGGAACGTGAGCTGTCCGCTTTCGAGCTTCTCGATATCAAGAATATCATCGATCAAACTTTTCAATCGCTTGCCGTTATCGTTCGATAACACGACCAAGCGCTGCGCATCCGCACTCAACGTGCCACCGACACCGCTTTGCAGCATGCTCAATGCTCCTAGAATCACCGTCAAAGGCGTGCGCAATTCATGGCTCACCGTGGAGATGAAGGTTTTCTGCATGGTCATGACCCGCTGACGCTGACGCCACTGATTGATTACCGACAAACTTGTGACCAGCAGCAGCGCTACAATCACCGCTGCCCCGCCCCCCCACACCCAACGGGATTGCCGGGCTTGACGAGTGGCCTGCAGAGTTTGGGCACTCAAACGCTCGCGTTCATTTTGCTCTAACGCATTTAAATGCCCACGTAACCGATCCATCGTTTGACGTCCACCGGCCGCCAACAGTCTTAGCGCGGCGGCTTCCAGGCCATCCGTATCACGCACGGAGATATTGGATTCTGCTATCTGCACACGCCGCTCGACCAAGGACGACAATACCTCTTCCGATAACAGATCATCGGCGCCAGTGGGCAATGAAATACGCCTCAACTGCTCTTGTTGATGTGCTAAGCGGGCACGCGCCTGCTGATAGGGAAGCAGGTAGGCTGGTTGACCAGTGATCACATAACCCCGCTCCCCCGTCTCCAGATCCAGCAGCGTTGATTTAAACGCTTGTATGAGAGCGATACTCTCCAAATGCCGGTTTACGGCAGCATTGGCATCCAGCAGTGCTTCCTGAACGCGAATTCCCTGCCATACCATGGCGGCTAACATGAAAGCGACTAGGGCAAGAGCACACCACTGCAAACGACGCAGTATCGGCGGGGTGAGTTTTTTAATCAATGGAACACCAAACCTATAACAATGATTGATTCATCTATAGCAGGTTAGACGCCATTTATCATTTAACTCTATGAGTTAATAGAGAATACCCAGCGATATATCGCGGCTTTCAAAAAAACTCTCAGCGTGTCGCACTATGCCGAGGTGCGTCTGAAACGCATGAGAAGCTCTGGCTCTCCCGTGTGCTCATCCAACTGCTCGCCCATGGGCACAAAACCCCGCGCTTCATAAAAACGGACGCTAGAAACATTCTGGGCATACACCGTTAGTTGCAGCCACTCCCTGCGGCGCTTGGCATCTTCCAGCAGCGCACTACCTAAGCCACAGCCCTGCTGGTTGGGTTGCACAAAAATGGCGGCCAACGTGTTTTCATAAAGGCTGTAAAAGCCCACCACCTGGCCCAATGCTTCAGCCACGTAGGTTTCAGAAGCAGGAAGATACACATCTCGCATCGCCCCCTGCTTCGATTCCCAAAAGCGGGGCTCGATAAAATCATGCGCTTGAACCGACACCGATAGCCAAATGGAGAGCACGGCCTCCATATCATCGGCCTGAAAGGCACGTATGCGATAGTCGGTTGAGTTTGCGTTCATGCTCACACCTGGCGAAGTGCGCTGTAAAGCGCTTCCAGGCTCTCGGGGGAGGCATCAAAGCGCTGGCAGTGGGTTGCCTCCTGCTCCCAGGCGGCAGCCGAAGCCATATGAAGATGGACGGCAACCCGGGCAGTGGTCTCATCTTCTAATAACCCTGCTGGCACCCACATCCAGTCGCTACCGCGCAGTTGGTTGGGTACCGGGCTGCCGCATGTCGCGCAAAAATCACTTCGGTAGCCACTTTCACGCTGATAAGAACGGATACTCCCCTGCCCCGACAGCCACTGGAACTGCTCACCCTGCACAAAGGTGGCCGCATTGGCAGCCGCGCCGGTGGCCTTGCGGCATAACGCACAGTGGCATTGGTAAAAGTTCGGTAGCTCACCGTCGATCGTGAACGCCACCTCCCCACACAGGCACTCGCCTTTCATTTCCTTCTCCTTAAGGAATTTTTGATACGTCACCGCTGTCGCGCTACTCCACGTTAGCGTTATACAAGATCACCTCATCCCCTGCGCCATAGCCACTAATCACCGCTGCGCGAGAGACGCCCAGCGTGGATTGATACAGCTTCTCTGCGAAGTTGCCTTCCGAGGTGGTTACCATTACCGCCCCCACGCCGCAGCCCTGGCGGCGAACGTGGGCTTTGAACGGCGCTAGCGACTCCACAATAAGCTGTTTACCCAGCCCCTTACCCGCCGCATCTGGGTGAATGCCGATTTGTTCCAGCTCGATAATGCTCTTTTCCCGAAAGCCGTTCTTCACGCACCAAAGGATATAACCGTGCACTTGGCCTTCCACTTCGACCACGTAGTAAACGCCCCTTGGGTAGGCGTTAAACGACGCCTCTATCCACTTGGCGTGGTTTTTCTCGCGGGGGAAACAGGCCTGATACACCTCAGCGATGGCAGCAATATCGGTTCTTTCTGCAGCTCTTACGGTCACTTTAAAATCCTTTTTCCGAGGCTTACCTCATGACTTTCTCAAAGCCAAAAAACTCAAGCTTATGCGCCTTACTACCCCGCTCTTCATCATCCGGCAAGGGGTAATAACGGTTATAAAAAGAGACAATTTTAAAACCGCACTTATTGACATAAAAGTGGATGTTTCGCTTTTCAAAGTAGGGCGTGTGGGTCATCCATACCTGCGTTTGTGGGTACATCTGCTCAATGGCTTGCCAGGCACGGTAGCCCATGCCACGCCCGTGGGTGCTGGGTAGGAGATAGAACAGATCCAGCGCGTTGTGTTGGGTGGCTTCGTCGATGGTCACAATCGCGCCGCCCACTTTCACGCCGTCTAACAGTATGTGATGCACCACGGCATCTGGCGCGGTAAGAGAGTTGTCGATATCGGTGTAGGAAGGAAGCAAGCTCGCCTCCACTGCGCCAAACGTCTCTTCCACTGCCACGCTAAACGAGGCTTTCAACTCTTGCTTGAACGCTTCAAATGCCGATGCGTCTGCCAACGCCAGCGTGACGTTAGAGGTATCTTCCATGGCTACGCCTATATGCTCAATGAGCGTGATTAACCAACCGTTTAGGCTAACCGCTGCCATGACGTTTTGCCATATCACGCTCAAGAAGCCGACGACTTAACGACGTTAATGCTGGATCTCGGTCACCACATCGGTCTTAACGGAGTTAGCGATAAAGCACTTTTCATGGGCGGCGTGATGAATCTGCTCAAGCACCTCCATTGAGGGCGGCTCCCCTGCAAACACCGCCTTTGGCCGCAGCGTGACTTGGGTCATGGCGATCTTCCCATCGCTACCCTTCTCCATCACACCCACCGCGTTATCCACGTAGCTTTCCACGACAAAGCCCTGCTGCCCGGCGATGGCGAGGAAGAACAGCATATGGCAACTGGAGAGCGAGGCCACGAACGCCTCTTCCGGGTCGACGTTGGCCTCGACCGAATAGGGCAATGGCACTACATGAGGCGATGACGACGCAGGCACGCGAACGCCACCATCGAACACCCATTCGTGCCCACGGCTATAGCGCTGATCTATAAAGGCTTCATCGGCTCCACGGGCCCACTGAATGCAAGCGGTGTATTCGTCCATTTGGGTTTCTCGATAGTATTGAAAGCGGCCACGAAGGCGGCATGAGTAACTTCTGACATGATCTCAGAATTGTGCTCATCGAGCTTCTCTCGTTTATCCCCTTCAATACGGATCGACTACGATGGGAGCATGAACGGCGATGGCCTTGGGCAGTCAGAACCACATAACATCATGGAATGACACTAGGAGAGTGAGAGATGCAGACGATTGAGCTAGGCGGCGTCAGCGTTCCCCGTATCGGCCAGGGCACCTGGCATATGGGTGAGGATGCCGGGCAGCGACAGGCAGAAATCAGGGCGCTGCGTGAAGGTATAGACCTGGGCATGACGCTGATCGATACCGCCGAGATGTACGCCGAGGGCGGCGCGGAAGAGATCGTGGGCGAAGCCATTCGCGGGCGGCGCGATGAAGTGTATCTCGTCAGCAAGGTGTACCCGCACAACGCCAGCACCCAGGGTGTTCAAGCCGCCTGCGAGCGCAGCCTGCGCCGATTGGGCACCGATACGATTGATCTGTACCTGCTGCACTGGCGCGGCCAGTACCCGCTGAGTGAAACCGTGGAAGCGTTTGAGCGGCTACGCGAGCAGGGCAAGATACGGCGTTGGGGAGTGTCGAACTTCGACGTTGACGACCTAGAAGAGCTAAACGCGCCCGCGTGCGCCACCAACCAAGTGCTCTACAACCCCGACGCCCGGGGCATCGAGTACGACTTACTGCCCTGGCAAGCAAAGCACAACATGCCGCTCATGGCCTACTGCCCCATCGGGCAAGGCGGCGCGCTACTGCATGATGAGGCCCTGCAACGTATCGCCGACAAACACCGGGCCACTACCGCGCAAGTCGCGCTTGCCTGGGCACTGCGCCACCCCGGCGTGATCGCGATTCCTAAAGCTGTGAACCTGGACCACCTGAAACAGAACGCTAATGCGGATAAGGTCAGGCTCGATGACGAAGACCTGGCACAGATGGATGCCGCCTATCCGCCGCCAACGCGTAAGCAGGACTTAATGATGGTGTGAGCAATCGCCTATCAACGGCTTAGCGTGGGATACGATTCGTGGGCATCACCGGCTCAACCGCTGTTTTAAAGCGGAGAAAACCGAACGCGGCGAAGCCAATTGGCAAACCCAATCCTGTACGCTATTCTGTACATTAACAACATCGCGTACAGGAGTACCTAAATGGATGCCATCAGCTATACCGCCGCTAGAACCAACCTAGCAAAAACCATGGAGCAGGTCTGTGAAGACCACTCTCCTATGATCATCACCCGCAATAAGGCGCAATCCGTGGTCATGATCTCTCTCGAAGACTACGAAGCACTGCAAGAGACAGCCTACCTCCTCCGCGCGCCCAAGAACGCCCGCCGTTTACTGGAATCCGTTGCCGAGCTGGAGCAAGGGGGTGGTCAGGAAAAGGAGCTTCTTGAATGAAGCTCATCTTTTCCGAGAACGCCTGGGAGGACTATCTGTACTGGCAGAAAACCGATAAGAAGGTTCTTAACCGAATTAACAAGCTAATCAAAGACATCAAGCAAGAGCCATTTGAAGGAGTCGGCAAACCAGAACCCCTTAAACATAGCCTCGCGGGTTACTGGTCTCGGCGAATCAATGAAGAACACCGCATCGTTTACAAGGTCACGGATGACGCTCTTCTCATCGCCCAGCTTCGGTATCACTACTGATATAGCGCTGAGCTTTCCCTCAACGTGGATAGGCCCTCATAAGATCACCAAAACAGATGCTGTTAGAATAAGCCACTTAAGGCCTAACATATCAGGCCCCAACGGCCCAGGGCAGGAGCGCCTTAATAGCGATAACGCTGGTTGGGCTTCTAAGGTAGTCGCTGCACGCGGTCAGTGAATTCGACGATGTGATCCACCAACAGTGGGGCTACAGGCAGCGATGCGTCTGAGTACGAAGCGTTCTGCTGCGCCGGATTGGTCGGAACCGTCTTGAGCATGTGGTTCATTCCCTCCACAAGAAATAGTTCTGCATCTGGACGCGCGTGCTTGAGCGCCTCCGCTTCGCTTGGATGGACCTGTACGTCCGTAGTGCCGTGGACGATCAGTACCGGGCCGGGGGCATGCTGAATTTCCTCGGTCGGCACGTACCGGAACCAAGAGATCAGGTACGGCTGCACGCTCGCACGGAACAACGAGGCCAATGCTGGCGGCACGCCCTCTGTCGTGCGACCTTGCTCCAGCTCGGAGAGAATGCGCTCACTATCTCGCCACAACTCATCCGGAAGCTGCGGGCGCAACTGATCGCGGATAATCTCTGGCGCGGAACGTGCCGGTGCAGCAACCGAAATGAAGGCATCCGCACGCGCTTGCGTTGCGGCGAGCATGCCGATCAATGCCCCCTCACTGTGCCCGAGCAAAGTAATCGTGCCAAAGCGAGGGTCCGTCCGAAGCTGACGAACCCAGGCGGCGGCATCTTCTACGTAGGTGTCGAAGCGAAGATCACTCTCCGTAGGTGCAGCGGCTGCACTGGCCGCCACTCCCCGCTTGTCGTAGCGGACGGAGGCGATCCCCCGCACAGCAAGCGCTTCGGCAAGCAGCTTCAGGCTGTCGTTTGCCCCCGGTAAGAGAGCACTGTTGCCATTGCGATCCGTGGGACCGGAACCGGCATGCAGCAACACAAGCGGATGTGGCCCGGTAGAGGGCGGCAGGAGCAGAGAACCATAAAGGGTGCCGGTGCCAGTTTCCAGACGAACTTCCGATTCGGTGGGCTGCGCCGGGGCATGCGGCTCGCTCGCCGAGCCAGATGCCGAGAACAGGATCAAGAAACCAACAGCGATGCGCAATATCACGAGAACACACCCCTCAATGTGATGGGTGATCTTGCCCCAATAAAACGGACACCAGCTCATTAAGCTGAATTTTTCTCGTACTCTACCGGGCTTTGATATCCAAGGCCAGAGTGTCGGGTATGACTGACTTGGCTGGCTTGCTTGGTGTTTTCAATGGCTTGGCCCTGGGTGGTGAGCGCAGTGGAAACAGCCCCTCACGGTATTCCTTTCGCCAACGTGACAGCATGAAGGGATGAATATCCAGACGCTGAGCCACTTCCTGAACCATTGCATCAGGTTTAAGGCTCATTTCAACGGCTTTGCGTTTGAACTCGAAGCTGTACTGACGTGTTTTTTGGGGTTGTTGTATCGGGGCATTGTAGCACCTCAGTGGTGAGTAAAGGTGTCCACTAAAACGGGGCAAGTACAGAGTCCGTGTGATTGGCCTTGTTATGAGTTTTCATCGCTTGCCAGTAACTGGTTTGCCTGTTCAAGAGTTGCCAATGTTTCTTTGAAAATGTTATCGATCTTTTTTTCTGGGATTTTATTTAAAACCGAAGCCTGGTTTGATTTTACACCTTCAATCATATCTTTGATTAAACCCGGATTCGTTTTTTCGAAGCGCTGCAACAATTCTGTCAGGATATATACACTCGCGCCTAATTTTGCATCATCCATCATTTTCTCCCTGACTTATAACGCCCTGTTAAGTTATGAGCTACGCAATACCGAAGCTCACGCATACCACCTTAAACACTAAACACGACGCATGGTTAAAATTCCACGCATTGCTAATAATACTTAAACAGTCTGTTAGCACTTAGATTATCGCTGTTTCATAAACGCGACTGCTAACCCAGAAGAAACGAATGTGATGCCCGCACCAACATTTAACCCTGACACCAGTTTAGGTTTGTTTCTAAACCACTCAGTCAGTTGCGACGAGAACACTCCCATTAAACTAAAGCCAACTGCAGTTAATACTGCAAACCAGACTCCATAGCCGATCATTTGAGTCGTCACTGACCCTAGGCTTGGGTTTACAAATTGAGGTACAAAAGCAAGAACAAACATACCTGGCTTGGGGTTAAGCGCGGCTGATAGAAAGCCAGTTGAGAAGATAACTTTCAGAGACTGTTTTTTCGCTGGTTCCAATGAGAACAGATTTCTCGAACGAAGAACTTTCACACCCAACCAAATCAAGTAAGCAGCACCAAGGAATTTCACTAAGTAAAACGCAAGCTCAGAGGTTTGAATTAGAAGAGTGAGTCCGAAGGTTGCTGCGACGACGTGAAACAATATCCCCGCCCCAGAAGACATGCCTGACATTACTGCTGCTATTCGACCTTGACTTAAACCACGACCGATTGCCAGTAAATTATCTGGCCCAGGCGAGATAACTAACAGTAAGCAAGCCAATGTATAAGTAACAAATACCTCTAATGGAAACATGAAACCTCCTTGTTGTATGATTCGGAGTGCTAACGCTTGCCGTTGCGGCGGGTACGGAGCGTAGCGTAGTACACGTCCGACAACCTGCACCACTTGTTAATTTTAGTTTCGGGCTGCGCTATAGCTCAGACTCACAACCTGCCAAGCATCACCATCCCACTCCCAAGCTTCCGAGAACGCCACCAACGGCCCTTGGGCTTGGCCAGAGATGGTATACCCTTGGCCAGTGATTGTGGTGCTGCTACCCGTACCACGAATCGTTAGCTCTGTATCGCGTTTCTGCCCTCCTTGGGGAAACCAACTCCCATTACGCTTGGCTGACGAGATAGCGTCGATCTGGGATTTCTTAGATTGAACACCGCGCTCCGTAGTGACGGTGAAATTATCTGCCTGGACGCGAGCGAGGTGCTCAACATCACCTGCATAAAAGGCCGAGTACCAGCTTTCTCGTACTTGTGTCAGGTCTTCTTGATGCATGGACTGATCCCTGTCTTTAAAAATTAACGTGAAAAGCTCAGCCGCGCCGCTTTAGCGGCGTCGGCTGCAGCACCGGGTTAGGCGCTCTTCGCTTCGTTGCACTTCAACCTTGAGATCACACCCTCCTTTAGCTAGGTAAAGGCCATACTTTCCCTCGCTCAAAGAGTGCAGCGCCCAGCGGTTCTCCGGATCGATCATCATCGTATGATATAGCCCCCAAAAAACCTTCTTTAAACCTTCTAGCAATATGGTTTTCTAGCTTGAACTTCGATTTGGCAAAAAACGAATTATTTTCTATCCATACATTCCTAAGACGAAGCACTGGCAATACTACAAAATACCTCGGGAGGTTTAGGCTTTCGTAGGAGATGTAAAGTGTTAGGCCGTGTGCATACTCAACATTCAGATCGAACAGGCGAGCTCCTAGCTTGAGTCTGCAAGAGCTGAGCAAGAAGATTATGCAGAAAACAAAGTCTCTAAACGGTCCGTCCTCAACCCCTATCCCGGTCGCAGAAATATTTGCAGCTGCGAAAAGGTCTTTGAGCTCGCTGCTTAGCTCTTCTTCTGTCCCGAGCCCTTTAAATACCGGAGGTTCAAATTCCTTGCTATGAAAATAGGCCAAGCAGTTTTCTTCAAAATGGGAGGTCGCTTCTTTGACGCTCCTAATGATTATCCCTCGATCCTTTTCATCGGGATGGGCCAGAAAATCACCAAGTTCCCGCATAATGCTACCGTGGCCAGAGTAGTCGCGCATAAGGACAGTAAAGAGAGCAACCTCATCCTGGTCAAATCTACGGTTTCTATAGGATTCGTAAAACTGGTGCACTTTGTGTCGGCAATACGCGTTCACGAAACCTCCATTTGCGCCTAACAGTGATTATACGCCCTGCCATGAAACCTCAATGAGCGTGACATCACAATGACAGAGGTTTCATAGCCAGCAAATCGAATCTACCTCATTGATTCTATAGCGTGCAAAGAGAATTTTGGCGATGTAGCCAACATTCGCGGGCTTACACGTTTTGCCTGCCTCAATAATACTGTTTTTATGAACAGAACTATTGAGGCATTCGCCCATGAAACTAATGGAACGCGTCAAGGCAACCATGGGGGTCAAGCACTCAATGCCATCGTCTTTTCTTGTCGTTTATTGGTTGCACGGCAGGCTATTCCTTTACGCCCAATAAAATAACCTCCCCTTGCATCTCCCCCACCCGCCTCCTACACTCCATCCACGAACAGCTTGACGGGGTGCCGGTGATATCCGGCTGAGATGGCGCAGGGGGGCTTTTGGCTACCGAGCGCTGGTCCCGCTGAACCTGATCCGGCTAATGCGCTGCTTTGAACGTGGCGCGGGTACCGGCGTAGGGATCAAGCGATGGCCGCGGCGCTCCTTTACGCCACCCTTCCGTGCCACTCCCTCGATCTTTCTCGCCCGCCCTCCGGATCATTACCACCGGAGGCACACAATGGGCTACCGCTTTACCGATCTCACCACCGCTTGCCAGGCCGATTGGCGCGCCTATATCGAGCACGATTTCGTGCGCCAGCTGGGCAACGCCACGCTGCCTGAGGCGTCGTTTCGCCACTACCTGAAGCAGGATTACCTGTTCTTGATCCACTTTGCCCGCGCCTACGCGCTAGCCGCTTACAAAAGCCCCACCCTGGCGGATTTACGCCAGGCCCATGAGGGCCTGAAAGCCATTGTGGATGTGGAGCTGGGCCTGCACGTGGGCTTTTGCCAGGAGTGGGGCATCAGCGAGCAAGCGCTTGCCGAACTCCCCGAAGCACGCGCCACGCTGGCCTACACCCGCTATGTGCTGGACACCGGCAACCGTGGCGACCTGCTGGATTTGCACGTGGCGCTGGCCCCGTGCCTGGTGGGCTACGGCGAAATCGCCAACTGGCTGAACACGCAGCCCTCTACGCTGCGCGGCGCGCAAAATCCTTTCGATGCCTGGATCGCCATGTACGAAGGCGAGGAGTTCCAGGCCGCCATGCAGGCGGAGCTTGCGTGGCTCGATGCCCGCTTGGCCGATGTCACCCCCGCCCGTTTTGCTGAGCTGAGCAAGATCTTCCGCGATGCCACCCGCCTGGAAATCGACTTCTGGCAGATGGGTTTAGACCTTTCTGAATAACCTCCTACAACATAGAGCAACCGTCATGACCAAGACCGTCAAAAGCAGAACCGCGCACTTTTTAGCCGAAACCGCCCAGGTCGATGCCGCCGCCGTGGACCCGCTGCCCGGCTCGCGCAAGGTGTACGTGGAAGGCTCACGGCCGGATATTCGCGTGCCGTTTCGGGAAATCACCCTCTCGCCCACCAAGACCAGCGGCGTGGATGAGCAGAACCCGCCGCTTTTGGTGTACGACACCTCCGGCCCCTACACCGACCCCAACGCCCGCATCGATTTGCGCCAGGGCCTGCCAGAGCTGCGCCGGGCATGGATCGAAGAGCGCAACGACACCGAGTTTTTAGATGGCCCCACCAGCCAGTTTGGCCAGCGCCGCGCCAACGACCCTACCCTTGCCCAGCTGCGCTTTGATTTAAGCCGCACCCCGCGCCGGGCGAAAGCGGGCAAGAACGTGACCCAGCTGCACTACGCCCGCCAGGGCATCATCACGCCGGAGATGGAGTTCATCGCCCTGCGGGAAAACCAGCGCCGCCAGGCGCTCTCTGCAAAGTACTCAGGTACGGCAGAAGTAGAGCGCATTCTGGGCCATCAGCATGCGGGCCATAGCTTCGGCGCCAGCCTGCCCAAGGAGATCACCCCGGAGTTCGTGCGCGATGAGGTGGCACGCGGGCGGGCGATCATTCCCAACAACATCAACCACCCGGAAAGCGAGCCGATGATCATCGGGCGCAACTTCCTGGTTAAGATCAACGGCAACCTGGGTAACTCGGCGGTCACCTCTTCCATCGAAGAGGAGGTAGACAAGATGACCTGGGGCATCCGCTGGGGTGCGGATACCATCATGGACCTCTCCACCGGCCAGAACATCCATGAAACCCGCGAGTGGATCATCCGCAACTCGCCGGTGCCGATTGGCACGGTGCCCATCTATCAGGCGCTGGAGAAGGTCAACGGCATTGCCGAAAACCTCACCTGGGAAATCTTCCGCGATACGCTGATCGAGCAGGCGGAGCAGGGGGTGGATTACTTCACCATCCACGCGGGGGTGTTGCTGCGCTACGTGCCGCTCACCGCCAACCGCGTCACCGGCATCGTCAGCCGTGGCGGTTCCATCATGGCGAAGTGGTGCCTGTATCACCATCAGGAGAGCTTCCTGTACACCCACTTCGAGGAGATCTGCGAGATCTGCAAGCAGTACGATGTGGCGTTCTCGCTGGGCGACGGCCTGCGCCCCGGCTCCATTGCCGATGCCAACGATGAAGCGCAGTTTGCTGAACTCGAAACCCTGGGTGAACTGACCAAGATTGCCTGGAAGCACGATGTGCAGGTGATGATCGAAGGCCCCGGCCATGTGCCCATGCACCTGGTAAAAGAGAACATGGATAAGCAGCTGGCGTGCTGCGATGAAGCGCCCTTCTATACCCTAGGGCCGCTGGTGACGGATATCGCCCCCGGCTACGACCACATTACCTCCGGCATTGGGGCGGCGATGATTGGCTGGTTTGGCTGCGCCATGCTCTGCTACGTGACGCCTAAAGAGCACCTGGGCCTGCCCAACAAGGATGACGTGAAAACCGGGATCATCACCTACAAGATTGCCGCCCACGCGGCGGATTTGGCCAAGGGCCACCCGGCGTCGCAGCGGCGCGATAACGCGCTCTCCAAGGCGCGCTTCGAGTTCCGCTGGGAAGACCAGTTCAACCTGGGGCTGGACCCGGACACCGCTCGGGAATTCCACGATGAAACCCTGCCAAAGGATTCCGCCAAGGTGGCCCACTTCTGCTCCATGTGCGGGCCGAAGTTCTGCTCGATGAAGATCAGCCAGGAAGTGCGCGACACCTACCGCGACCGCACCCCGGAAGACGCCAGCGAAAGCGATGCCGAGGCGGTGAAGCGCGGTATGCAGGAGCAGGCGGAGAAATTCCGCCGGGAAGGTAGCGAGCTGTACCAAGAGGTATAGCCCGCTACCGGTGGCGCTTAGCCAGCGCTAAGCGCCACTTTTAGCACGCCATCGCGCTGGTGGGAGAAGAGGTCGTAGGCTTCCACGATATCCTCCAGCGCGTAGCGGTGAGTGACCAGCGGGCCCAGATCTATGCGGCCTGATGCGATCATGCTCATCAGCCTGCGCATGCGCTCTTTGCCACCCGGGCACAGTGAGGTAATGATTTTATGATCGCCCAGCCCTGCACAAAACGCACCCAGCGGAAGGGTGAGGTCTTCAGAGTAGACCCCCAGGCTCGAGAGCGTTCCGCCGGGTTTTAGCACCCGTAGCGCGGCCTCAAAAGTTTGCTGTAGGCCCAACGCTTCAATGGCGGCATCTACTCCACGGCCACCGGTGAGTTTGAGCACCTCCTCCACCACATCGACCTTGCGGAAATCCAGCGTCACATCCGCGCCCATTTGCTTGGCCATGTGCAGGCGTTCATCGACACCGTCGACCGCGATAATCATGCCCGCACCACGCAGCCGTGCGCCCGCGGTGGCACACAGGCCAATCGGCCCTTGGGCAAACACCACCACCGTATCGCCTATTTTAATGCCCGCCGATTCCGCACCGGCAAACCCCGTCGACATAATGTCTGGGCACATCAGCACCTGTTCGTCGGTTAGGCCATCGGGGACGGGCGAGAGGTTCGCTTGGGCATCGGGCACCAGCAGGTACTCCGCCTGGGCACCATCGATGGTGTTCCCAAAGCGCCAGCCGCCCATGGGCTTGTAGCCGTGGCTGTGGTGGCCGCCATCCTGTGCACAACAACCGTCCTGGCAGGCGTAAGAGGTGAAACTGGGGCAAATCGCGCCAGCAATCACCCGCTGGCCTTCTTGGTAGCCTTTGACGTTGGCACCGAGTTTTTCAATCACCCCCACGGGTTCATGGCCGATGGTTAAGCCACGCTCGACCGGGTACTCGCCTTTGAGTATATGAACATCGGTACCACAGATGGTGGTGGTGGTGATGCGCATGAGGGCATCGTTCGGACCAATCTCGGGGATGGGTTTATCGTCGATTTCGATGCGGCCGGGTTCAACGAAAATTGCCGCTTTCATCATGGTAGGCATGGGGCACGTCCTCAGTGAGGGGAGTCATGACACATTGCCATTAAGCGTGAAATAGCAGCCGCAAATCGTGCGCTGGGTCACGTAAAGTGCCAAAACAGCCACCGGAGCCTGGGCTCCGGTGGTTGATGGGGTGCCATCGAGAATTACTTTTTCTTCTTGGCCCCCTCCTTGGCATCGCCTTTGCCTTTTTGCAGTTCGCCTTTGGCTTGCTGGGCTTTGCCTTTGGCTTCGGTTTTGCTGCTGCCGGTGGCCTTACCGGCGGCTTCTTTGGCTTTCCCGGCGGCTTTGTTGGCCGCGCCTTTCACTTTGTCTTCTTTGCCACTTGCCATGACGAACACCTCTAATCCGTTAGGAGGGAAAAGGCCGCTCGTCGCGTGCATGGGACATCGACGGCGGCTCTTTTCAGCGTAGTGCGTCGTTAAAAAATTACCTCAACTACTTTTCGGGCAGGCGAGTAGGTTCCCAGCGGTTGAGCAGATAGTGCAGACAAATCATCACCGATAGCGTGCCGATCAGCGCTATGCTCATGGACGAAAAGCGATACAGCGCGCTGTAGACCAAGTCCTGCTGTGGCCCCAACGACTGGCCGAACAGAATGCCCATGGTGGTGAGCCCGCCAAACCCGATGCCGGAACCGCCGCCTTCCAAGATATGCTCCCGCGCGAACAGCATCAAACCCAGCCAATAAAGCAGAATCACCAGCAGAAAGTGGTGGCTTTGGGTGTAGAGCGCCAGCTGCATCACCAGCGCGAGGTTACAGCCCAAGAGCGTGCCCACCGCGCGCTTGGCCGCCGACACCTGCGCGCCAAAGTAGCCCAGCGTAAACAGAATCAAGATGGTGGCCATTTGCGCCGAGAGCGACCCGCGCAGATCGCACACCTGAAACACCACGAACGAAAGCGTGGCGGTGATGCCGCCAATCAGGGTTTCATAGCGGATTTGCGCCGTCGATTTGCTGCTCCTGGGTGGCGGTTGGCGGGGTTCTCTATCGGGAAACAGGGTGTACATCAGCATGGCGATGAACACCGCCAGTACGCTGGCCATCAAATTGCTGGCCAATAGATCGCTCAAATCGACCCCAGGGTAACTAGCAAAGTGCAGCAGTATGCTGAGCGTCAACACGCCGTTGGCACCAAACAGAAACAGCGGGCCTTTGGCCATCAAGTTGAAACGCAGCAGAAACAGCCCCAGCACCACCAGCGTCATCACCACGGGCATGTGTTTTAACAGCCCGACCACCAGGCTCACCTCCAGCACGTTGAGGCTCACGTTGGAGAGAAACTGGCGAATGATCGAGCCATTCAACACCGGCACCAACCCCAGCAAGAACATCGGAAAGACGGTAAAGAAGACGCCGTAATTCCAGCCCATCAATTGGCTAATGATGAACCCCAAGGTGCCGCCGCCCGCGACCCGCAGGCACTGGCGCAGTCCGTTCTGGCTAAGCGCAGAGGAAGCAGGTGCTGAGCGCGTAGCGGATGTTCCCGTACGCGCACTTGATTGAGTAGGCGATTTAGTAGACATAATGAAGCCAGCTCACCAGCCGAGCCTGCAGCCAGGCAAACGGCTTGGCCAGCGCGTGCTCGCCGGGCACTAGCTGCACCGTTGCCCGCGCGCCGCTGGGCGGAAGCTCGTCCAAAGGCTCGTCCAGCGCGATGTGAATACGCACCCGCTGGGCATCGCGCACCCAGCGGTCGGAGGTCGGAATGTCCACCAGCTGCCCGTCGGCCGCCTGCTGCCCTTCCCGCACACCGGCATCGAACGCGCTCACGTGGCCTGCCAACAGGCGTCCCGGCAATGCATCGAACACCACCGTTGCTTCGTCGCCCTCCTTCACGTGGCGCAAGCTTTTCTCGCGAAAATCGGCCACGACGTCGACACGGCTGGCCACCAGCGCCACGGCGGGCTGGCCGGCCTGTACGTAATCGCCCGGCTGTAGCTGCAGGTTGGTGACTTCGCCCGCCTCCCGCGCTCTTACCGTGGCGCGGTCCACGTTTAACTCGGCTTGGGCGAGCGCATTGTCGGCCTGGCGCAGCCGCAGGTTGGCGTCGCCCTCTTCACCTAGCTGCACTTCTAGGCTATCGATTTGCGCGCGGGCAGACGCCACGGCAGCTTGGGCCGTATGCTCGGCGGCCATTTGCTGCTCGTACTGCTGGCGGGAGATGCCCTGCCGCCCTAACAGCGCCTCGGCGCGGTGGCGCTCACCGCTACGCTCTTCGAACGTGGCTTGAGCTGATGCCAGCGAGGCTCGCGCCGCCGCCAGTTCGGCGGTTAGCCGAGCGTTCTCCTGCTCGGCCTGCTCGCGGTTCAACGCTGCCTGCTGTAGGGCAAGTTCGAACGGCGCCGGGTCTAGCCGAAACAGCACGTCGCCCGCGTCCACCCGCTGATGGTCCCGCACCACCACGTCTTTCACCGGCGCGCTGAGCTCCGGCGCAATCCGCGTCACGGGCCGCATCGCGCGTGCTTCCGGGGTCATGGGCATAAAGCTATCGGCGAGTAAGAAATAGACGAACAGCACTACAAACGCCGCCAGGGCTATTTTCACCCAGCGGGTAAATCGTTGATCAGGGGTCATGGGTATTACTCGTTCACTGGCCCCCAAGCGGTCACGTGCACTCGGGGTAGCGTTAGACGGAATACCTTAGTCTAACAAATTTATTAGCACGCTAACAATAAGCCCGACTGATCAATAAAAAGCCGCTCTGGCTTGAGCGGCTTGTCATTACTGGGAAGTTTCAAAAGGCTAGCGCCAGGAAGGCCCTCCCATCACATCCGGTAGCCACAGGGCAATGGCTGGGAACATCAGGACCAATGCCAGCACCACCAGTTGGGCAATAATAAAAGGCACCACACCTTTGTACATGTGTTTGAGCGTCACTTCTGGTGGCGTGATTGCTCTCAAGTAGAAAATTGCCGGTGCCAATGGTGGTGTCAGGTAGCTGGTTTGAAGCACGACCAGGAACGCAACGCAGAACCAGATTTCATCGAAACCGAGCATCCTCACGATGGGCATGGCAACCGGGATGATAATGAGCACCACCGAGATCAGATCAAGCACAAACCCGGCAATAAAGGCAATCAGTAGAATCAGCCCCAAAATCATCCACGGGCTAAGCCCCGTGTCCATTAGCAGTGCTTGCACAGTCGCCATGCCACCTGAGGCAAAAAAGACGCCCGCAAACATACTGCCCCCCATTACGATCAGGAGAATCATCGCGGAGATGTTCACGGTCTTGATCGCCGAGGTCCAAAGCACCGACAGGGACAGATTACGGTAGGCGGCCGCCAAAATAATCGCGCCAAGCGCCCCACAGGCAGCCGCTTCCGTGGGCGTTGCCATACCCAGCAAAATGGTCCCCAGCACGGTGAAAATCAGCAGCATGGTAGGGACTAACGCAATCAAGGTGATGCGCAGTTTGTCGCCAAAAGGAATATCCGGCTCCTGCTCCTGAATGCGCGGCGCCATCTCTGGCTTGAGATAGGCGACACCGACGATGTAGATCAAGAACATCGCGGCCATCAAAAAGCCAGGAATCAATAAACCGCTGAACAGTGACCCTACCGACACACCCGCCACGGGCCCCAGTACCACGACCGTAATGGAGGGCGGTATGGCCGTGCCTAATGAACCACTGGCACAAATAGTGCCCGACATCAGGCTCTTGCTGTACTGGTGCTTCAACATCACCGGGATTGCGAGCATACCGATGACGGCCTCGGTGGCCCCCACTACCCCGCTAGAGGCCGCAAACAGAGTGCCGAGGATGATCGCGCCAATGCCCAGCCCACCCGGCAAGCGGCGTGTCCACATGTGGATGGCTTCGAACAGGCGCTCGGCAATGCCGGAACGCTCCAGCATGGCGCCCATAAAGATAAATAGCGGCACCGCGGCCAGAATGGAATTGGAAGCGGTATCTTCTATTTTGGTCAGCAGCTGGTAAGCCGCCACATCACCAAACTGGATGATGCCAAAGCCGGTGGCCACCAAAATCATCGAAAACGCAATCGGAAACCCTGCGATGATGAAGGCCATCAACGCCGGGAACATCAATAACGCGAGATAGCTACTCATTTGGCTGGCTCCTCGACGTCAGTCATCCCCAGGAGCACCCTGATCGATTTGAGCAGCTCGGCCACCACCTGCAGTGCCAATAGGGCAAAGCCTAAAAACCACACGGTAAAGATTGGCCAAACCACCGGATTCCACGCCGAGCGGCCCGAGCGCTCGTTGGTATCGAAAGCGGACCAAGCGTATTTGGATAGCTCCCAGACCAGCCACACGAGTACCGGCAGGAAAAGCACATAGCCCACCGCCCGGATCAGTGCGTTCGCCCGCGGTTTCAACTGCAGCGTCACGATATCGACGCTCACGTGCTGGCCCACCCGCAGGGCATTGGCCATGCCCAACATGAACATGGCGCCCATGACCATGTAGCTGACCTCGAATGCCCATAGGGTCGGTCGACCCGCCACATAACGGCTGAACACCTCGACGATCAGTGCCCCTATCAATGGGAAGACCAGTATCGCTCCCAACCAACCAGCAACGCGTGTCAGCGCCTCTATGGATCGGATTAGTTTCATGGGAATTCTCAACGTATAGGAAAAACAAATAAAAGAGAGGCCTGTAGAGGCCTCTCTGTTGGTTGACGCTGTTGCCTCTTAGCGTGCCATGACGCCGATGGGCAGCCGATACTCCGACCAGCTGTTCATATCGTTCTTGAACGTGCGCTGAGATTCGAGCACCCGCGCAAACCATTCGTTTTCAGCGGCGTACTCGTCTTCCCATTTCGCAGTCTCTTCGTAGATAGCGTCAATGAAGGATTGATCCAGCTCGACGATTTCGTTGGGCCCCTCCACCAGCGCTTGATACGCATCGAGATCGGCAAACGAACTGGCAAGCCAGGTATCGAACACGGACAGTTTGCCCGCGAGACGCAGCATGTTTTGCTCACGCTCGGATAGTTCTTCCCACGTGTCGCTGTTCACTTGGCACTCGAGGAAACCGCCTGATTGATGGACGCCCGGCGTAATGACGTACTGAGCGACTTCCTGAAAACCCGTCGGGCGGTTCATTTCAGGGCTGCCCCATTCGGCAGCATCAATCACGCCGCGCTCCAAAGCGCTGTAGATATCGCTGCCCGCCATGACCACCGTTGAAGCTCCCAGGCGCGAGGCGATTTCGGCCCAAGCGCCTGACGTGCGCAAGCGCAGCCCCTGGAAATCTTCGAGCGTTCTAACGGGCTTGTTGGAGTGAAGGAAAATCTCGGTGCCCAAGATGGCACAAGGAAACGCGACCACATCAAAGACGTCACGGCGATACTCTTCATAGAGATCTGCACCGCCACCTTCATACATCCACAGCATGAACTCTTCGGGAGTCAGGCCGCTAGAGTGACCCGCCAGCAATGCCGTGGTGGGGTCTGTTCCGTAGTCGTAGTTGATATAGTTATGGCTCACTTGTGCAACGCCAGACATCACCGTATTGGTGACGCGCAGCGCACTACCGAGGGTGCCGCCTGGATAGACTTCGATGGCGATCTTGCCATCGGTCAGCTCGGCAACGCGGTCTGCAAACATTTGCGCATCGCGCTCGAGCCAGGGGCCGCCGCTCCAAGGCGTGGCCATTCGCCAGTTCATTTCCGCTGCAGAGACTGTGGCCGAGACACCGATACTGAGACCAACGGCAAGTGCGATTTTGTTTAGGTTGCGCATGGGGGTTTCCTCATAAATGGAGCGTTATAAGTTTGTTCGCTGGCCATTCGTTATGTTTATCGTTTTTTTGAAGGTACCACCTTCGCGCTTGCAGCATTTGGCCCAAACTGAGGGAAATTATGCTGATCCTCAGAATTGGCCCACTCACAACCAAAAACCCCGCTGCCGAGTCTGTGCTCGGTCAGCGGGGTCGTATTCCCTTGATGAATAAGCGCTAAACGCTTGCCGTGTTAGAAGCGGTAGCGAAGGCCTACGCTCGCCGCATCGAAATCGTAGGTGGATTCGTCCAGGTAGCGCATGTAGTCGGCACCAATCGAGACGTTGTTGGCAATGTCCATCTCGGCACCCGCGCCGTAAGAGAGACCACTTTCGCGATTATCGCTGATCTCGACCTCGGAGAAACCCGCTAAACCGTAAAGACGGAAGTTGGGCGCTACCGGGAGGATACCTTTGGCATACGCACCCGCCAGATGGTCTAGATCGGCGCCACGATCCGAACCGCCGGTGCCTAGGTGGCCCTCGAGGGCGAAGTAATCGTTGAATTGGGCACCACCGCGCAGGCGTAGGCCGACATCGTCACGGGAGTCGCCACGGTCAGGGTTAAGGCTCCAAAACATGGCATCGCCACCCACGTATCCTTGTGGGTATTGGAAAGATTCTTGGGCTTGGGCGGATGCCGCAAACGCACCTGCACCTAACAGAAGCGCTGCAGAGGTCAGTGATAGTACGGTCATCTTCATGGGGATCACCTCAGTTAAAAAACAGTGTTTCCTTACGCTTTCGAAGTGTGGCCTAGGCCCATGAAGAACGCAATTCACCTACTGACGCTTGCATCGAGTTTCCTTTTTTCTTGCGCTGTTGATGACGTTTTCTAGCGCCCTTTGGAAAGGCTCAGTACGACGATGCCCCCAACCACCACCGCGCCGCCCACGAGTTGGCTAGGGCTGAGCATTTGGCCCAGTACCAGATAGGCTATCAACAGCGACGCCACCGGCTCGAAGTTCATCACCGGCGCGTTTCGGGCCATATCTAGCCGGGGCACGAAAATGAAGAGAATCGAGAATCCACTGCCGTACAGCAGCGCCAGCAGCGTTAACCCCACCCAGCCAGTACTGTTATCCGGTAGGCTCATACCGCCCGGTACGGCCCCGAGAAACCCTCCAATGATCATGGCGATGAACACGGTTTGCATGGTCAGCAGACTGCGCAGCGTGCTGCCTACCCCAGACAGGCGATGCTCGGTGACCCACAGCGCGCAGGCAAACGCAAAGGCCGCTAGTAGTCCAAAACCAATGCCTGCCAGCCATTCAGGTCCCATGGCATCGGCGTTAGCCACCCAGCTGGGAATGTCCAGCACCACCAGAAGGCCGATCAAAATGGTGCCCATGATCAGGCAGCTACGTAAAGAAGGCCTAGGCCCGCCCAGCGCCCAGCTAATCAGCGCCAGTTGAATGGGGAAGGTATTCACCAACAGCAAAGCAATCACCACCGGAAGACGCGCGACGGCCGAGTAAAGGCTAACGCTTTGCAGCGTAATCAGTAGCCCCACCGCCAGCTGCCAGGGCCACGTTCCAGCAGGCAGCCAAAGGCGCTTTTTCTGCAGAATCACCAGCGAGAGTAGAATCAAGCAAGCCACACCCGAGCGCATCAACACCGCCAAGAGCAGCCCCGTGCCGTTATCGAAGGCCAGTCGGGCTGAAACGTGGTTCGCGGCGAACATCGTCGCCACGGTCATCATTAACAGAATGGCCAGATGGCGGGGTAACAGCTTAGGGCTAGAAATCGAGGACATAAGAACAAAACGGCTCACGATGGGTTATATAAGGAACAGGATGCCGACATTTTACATAGAAGGCTAACTAAATTCTTCGCTGATTTTCCGCGTCGCAGCATGTTAAACTAAAGTCTATTCCCTTACTTCCTCATTACGTTACAAAGGTGGTTATGAACGCACCGGTGCTGGTCATTAACTGTGGCTCTTCTTCTATTAAATACGCTTTGATCGATGCGGACCCGCAGGCACCACGCTTGGCCGGGCTAGCGGAGCGCTTAGGCAGCAGCGACGCCCGCTTGAAAGGTAAAGACAGCGCCGGTGAAAGCTTTACCCAACCGCTGCCGAATGCTGACCACGCCGACGCCTTGAACGCCATTCTTCAGCGTTTGGAAGGTCGCGTACCGGGGGCCGTGGGCCACCGCATCGTTCATGGTGGCGAGCACTTCACCCAAGCAGCGCTGATCGATGACAGGGTGATCGAGGCCATCGAGACCACCGCTGCCTTGGCACCGCTGCATAACCCCGCCAACCTGGCGGGCATTGCCGCGACTCGTAAGGTGTTTCCGGACCTGCCTCAGGTGGCCGTGTTCGATACGGCGTTCCACCAGACGCTGCCGCCCCGCGCCTATCGCTATGCACTGCCGGAAGCGCTGTATACCGAGCACGGCATTCGCCGCTACGGTTTCCACGGTACCAGCCACGCCTTCGTTAGTCAGCGTGCCGGTGAGCTCAGCGGCCGTGGCGCGGGCGGCTGGCTGACCGCCCACCTGGGCAACGGCTGCTCTACCGCTGCGGTGTGGAACCACCAAAGCCTGGATACCAGCATGGGCCTTACGCCGCTGGAAGGCCTGGTGATGGGCACCCGCAGCGGCGACGTGGACCCCGGCCTGCACGCTCACCTGCACCGCCAGTTGGGCTGGTCACTGGACGAGATCGACGACGTGCTGAACAAGCAAAGTGGCCTGCTGGGGCTTTCCGGCTTGACCAACGACATGCGCGAAGTCGAAGAGCAAGCGGTGGCTGGCCACCCCGCTGCCAAACTCGCACTGGACGTCTTCTGTTACCGCATTGCCAAATCGCTGGCGGCGCTGTCTTGTGCATTACCTAAGTTAGACGGCGTGATCTTCACTGGCGGCATTGGCGAGAACTCGCCTATCGTACGTCGTGAAGTGCTGGCGCTGCTGCCCCACTTTGGTTTCAGCTTGGATGAAGCGAGCAACGAAGTCACCATTCGTGGCAAAGAGAGCAAGCTGGATAGCGCTGGCCACCAAGGCCCGGAAGTGTGGGTGATCCCTACCGATGAAGAGGGCCGCATTGCCATGGAAACCCGCCACTGCGTGGAGACCGCTTAATGAATAGCTCCCCCGAGCAACCGCAAGCGATTCTACTCGTACCTACCAGCATGGGCGCGGGGCTCACCTCCGCGTGCCTTGGCCTGATTCAGGCGCTCGACACCATCGGCCTGAAAGCCGGTTTTTTAAAGCCATTCATGCAGAACGAGCTGAATGGTCCAGGCTTGGACCGCTCGACGGCGCTCGTATCACGCACATTGAATCAGCGCCCGCCGTCGCCCATCTCTCAGACGCGCCTGGAGCGTCTCCTGCGCGACGACCAAACCGATGAGCTGATGGAAAACGTCATCGAGCTCTACGAACAGGTGGTGCAGCAAGCCTACCGAGATGGCAGCGCGCTGGACCTAGTCGTGGTGGAAGGCGTGGTACCGACCCAGCACACCACCTACGCCACTCAAACCAATGCGCAGCTTGCGCATGCGCTGAACGCGCGGATCATTCTGGTGGGCTCTGGGGATCTCAACGAGCCCCAGGCGCTGGCGGAAGAGCTGGATATGCACGCTCGAAGCTTTGGTGGCGTCAGCTCTAGCCGCACCTTGGGCGGCATCTTGATGCGCATGAAGAACCTGCCCTACGGTCAGGAAGATGATCTTTCCGCTGCACCGGGCACCATCAAGCCGCAGCTAGAAGAGCCAGTCCTCAACGAACTGCGCCGCTACTCGCCAGCGCTGGCCACCGATAGCTTTCATCTGATTGGCGTCGTGCCCTACAGCAAAACCCTAAGCGCTCCGCGCACGCTAGACGTGGCCCGGGCGCTGAACGCAAAAATGCTCAACGAAGGCGACGCCGCTAGTCGTCGCGTCCTCTCTACCAGCCTGTGTGCTAGAAGTGCGGCCAATGCGCTGCATATCTTCACGCCGGGTAGTCTGGTGGTCGCCTCCGGGGACCGTGATGACGTGGTGCTGGCCTCGGCGCTGGCCACCATGAACGGTACACAGCTGGCGGGCGTACTGCTTACCAACGGCTTCTTGCCCAACGAGGGCATGATCGAGATGTGCCGCCCGGCGCTGAAAACCGGCTTACCGGTGCTGGCAGTCGACACCGATAGCCTGACAACGGCGCAGGACCTGAGCCAGCTCAACACCGAAATCCCCATGGACGATTTCGAGCGCGCCGAGCAAGTGGCGCGCTACGTGGCCGCCCATATGGATTTAGAGTGGCTGAAAGCCAAACTGAGCCGTGGCTATACGCGCCGCCTGTCGCCTTCGGCGTTCCGGCACCAGCTGGTGAAGCTGGCCCAACAGGCCAAAAAACGTATCGTGCTACCGGAGGGCGACGAGCCGCGCACCATCGAAGCGGCGATCATCTGCCAGCGCCGTGGCATCGCCGACTGCGTGCTGCTGGGCAAACGCGACGATATCGAAAACGTCGCCCACCACCGCGGCCTCACGCTGCCCGATGCGCTGACCATCATCGACCCGGAAAGCACCCGCGCCCGCTACATCGGCCCCATGGTGGAACGTCGACGCGGCAAACTGAACGAGCTAACCGCCGAAGCACAGCTCCAAGATACGGTAGTGCTGGGCACCATGATGCTGCAGCTGGATGAAGTCGATGGGCTGGTGTCAGGGGCGGTGCACACCACCGCCAACACTGTTCGCCCGGCGTTTCAGCTAATCAAAACGGCGCCTGAGTACAACCAGGTCTCTTCGATCTTCTTTATGCTGCTGCCGGAACAGGTGGTGGTGTACGGCGACTGCGCGGTGAACCCAGACCCGGATGCCGAAACGCTTGCCGAAATTGCCCTGCAAAGCGCCCGCTCTGCTGAAGCGTTTGGCATCGAGCCCCGCGTGGCAATGATCAGCTACTCCACTGGCGATTCCGGCACCGGTGCGGATGTGGATAAAGTGCGCGAAGCGACCCGCATCGCCAAGGAGCGCGCACCGCATCTCGCCATCGACGGCCCGCTGCAGTACGACGCCGCCGCCATCGAAAGCGTGGGCAAGCAGAAAGCCCCCGACTCCCCCGTGGCGGGTAAGGCCACCGTGTTCGTGTTTCCCGATCTCAACACCGGCAACACGACCTACAAAGCCGTTCAACGTAGCGCCCGCGTCGTCAGCGTGGGCCCGATGCTGCAGGGTTTGAACAAGCCGGTGAACGACTTGTCGCGCGGCGCACTGGTGGACGACATCGTCTACACCATCGCCCTCACCGCGATCCAGGCCAGCCAGCGGGAAGGCTAAGCACTCGCCGGTCTATACACGCTAAAAAGCAACGCCCCGAACGTTCACCTGTTCGGGGCGTTTTGGTTTCGCGTCAGGTTTAATCGTTGGGAGGCATCACGCCCACATGGGTACCATCGCCTCCAGCACCATCACTAAGCTCATGGCGGTGATAGTCAAAATCGACACGCCGAATACTTTCTTCGCCCAGCGCACGTCGTCTTCTAATCGATAGCCACACAGCGCCAAGTAGAGCCAGTAGCCCCCCATGGTGAGCGCCACGCACAGGTAGCCTGCGCCCGCTTGGCTGGCCAGTACCAGCGCCAGTGACGCGGGAATGAAGGCCACGATATAGCCCAGAATATGGTGTTTGGCACGTTTGATACCGTGAACCACCGGCAGCACGGGTATCGACGCACGGCGATAATCGGCGTAGCGGAAAATCGCGATGGCGTAGGAGTGCGGCATTTGCCACAAGCAGAAAATCACCAGCAGCATGAACGCGCCGCTGTCGAACTGCCCCGTGACCGCGCAGTAGCCCACTACCGGCGGCATGGCGCCAGAAAGACTGCCCACCAGCGTGCCGTACTCGGAGTGGCGCTTCATGTAGAGGCTATACACCCCCACGTAGACGCCCCAGCCGATTACCGCCAGCGCGACCGTCAACCCGTTGGTGCCCAGCGCCAAGCAGACAACACCGGCCACCCCCAACAGCGCTGAAATACCCAGCGCCTGAGTGATCGAGATGCGCCCTTTGGCCAGCGGGCGATGGCGCGTACGCGCCATCAGTGCATCGATATCCCGGTCAATCACGTTGTTGCAGGCGCAGCCCGAGGCGATGACCAGGGCAATGCCCATCATTACCGAGGCAAAGGTGATCCAATCGAAAGTGCCGTGGGCGGCCAAAAAGTAGCCGCCCAAGGTCGCAATCAAGTTGCCACCAATGATCCCCGGCTTGGTGAGCGCCAGCACGTCGCGCCAGCGGCTCGGCGCCACGTTTAGCCGATCATCATGTTGAGATGCAGATGCTGCATGATCCATAACGAGCCCCCTACCACCAGGACGAGTATCGTCAGTGTGAAAACGAAGGACATCACGTTCCAGCCTTCGTCGGCTTTGGTATTCATATGCATAAACATGACCAGCTGGACCAAAATCTGCAGCACGGCTGTTATAGCGATGACCACCACCGTCGTGGCGGTGCTCAACGCACCGCTCATAACGACCGCGAACGGAATCACGGTTAGCACTAAAGATAGCAGAAGCCCCGTCACATACGATTTAACGCTGCCGTGAGAAGACGTTGAAGATGATGAATGACCCATGTCACAGCACTCCCATCAGATAAACGAACGAGAAGACGCAGATCCACACGATGTCCAGGAAGTGCCAGAACAGGCTCAGGCACAGAATCCGCGGACGTGTCATCGGGGTGATGCCCTTGGTCGAAAGCTGCACCAGCATCACTAGAATCCACACCAAACCAACGGTCACGTGGAGGCCGTGGGTGCCGACCAGGGTAAAGAAGGACGAGAGAAACGCGCTCTGATCAGGGCCGTAGCCCTGATGAATCAAGTGCTGAAACTCGTACACTTCCATACCGACGAACGCGGCACCGAGCAAGAAGGTGATCGCCAGCCACGCTTTTACTTGGCCGACGCGTTCGGCATTCATCGCCAGTACGCCCATGCCAAAGGTGAAGCTACTGAACAGCAGCAGGAAGGTCTCCACCAGCACGAAGGGTAGTTCGAAGATATCTGCTGCCGTGGGTCCGGCGGCCGTGCCTTTCATCAGCACGGCGTAGGTAGCGAACAGTGACCCGAAGATCACCAGGTCACTCATCAAGTAGACCCAGAAGCCAAATACTTTCGTGCCGGTCGCGTCGTGGTGCTCATGGGGCTCGGACGCGGCGCCATGATGTAGGGTATCGGTGGCCATTACGCGCGTGCCTCCACATAGTTGGTCTGTTCACGGTCAGACGCTGCGCTGCTCGGCGCAGACGTTTTGCGCTTTTCATGCGCGCGCTCGATGCGCGCCACTTCGGCAGCGGGCACGTAGTAGTCGATATCTTCGTTGAATACACGGGCCAAGAAGCTGGCGACGGCACCCAACGCACCGACGGCGGCCAGCCACCAGATATGCCATACCAGTGCAAAGCCTAGAATCAGCGCAAAGAAGCTAATCACCGGACCCGCCACGGTATTACGCGGCATGTGAATATCGGTGTAGGGCGCTTCGTCCAACTGCTCGTTGCTACGCTGCTTTTGCGACCAGAAGCTGTCGATGTCGCCGACTTCCGGCAGGCGCGCGAAGTTGTAGAACGGTGCAGGCGACGAGGTGGACCACTCCAGCGTGCGGCCATCCCAGGGGTCGCCGGTCAGATCTGCATTCAGCTTGCGGTCGCGGATACTGACCCAGAACTGAATGATGGTGCAGGCAATCCCCATCATGATGATCACGGCACCTACCCAGGCCAGAATCATCCATGGTTGCCACTCAGGATTGGCGTAGGACTGCATACGGCGCACGGCACCGAAGAAGCTCAAGACATAGAGCGGCATGAACGCGACGTAAAAGCCAATGAACCAGCACCAGAACGAGCGCTTGCCCCACTTCTCGCTCAGTGTGAAGCCGAACGCTTTCGGGAACCAGTAGGTCAGGCCCGCCATCATGCCGAACACCACGCCGCCAATGATCACGTTGTGGAAGTGGGCAATCACGAACAGGCTGTTGTGCAACACGAAGTTGGCCGCCGGTAACGCCAGCATGACGCCGGTCATACCGCCTAGGGTAAAGGTGATGATGAAGCCCAGAGTCCACAGCACTGGCGAGGTCAGCTCTAGGCTGCCGCGGAAAATAGTGAACAGCCAGTTGAACACCTTCACCCCGGTGGGGATGGCAATGATCATCGTCATGATGCCGAAGAAGGCATTGACGTTGGCACCGGCCCCCATGGTGAAGAAATGGTGCAACCAGACGATGAACGACAGCAGCGTAATGGCCACCGTGGCCCACACCATGGTTTTGTAACCAAACAGGCGCTTGCGAGCGAAGGTGGCGATCACTTCAGAGAACACGCCAAAGGCCGGCAGAATCAGAATGTAGACTTCGGGGTGACCCCAGGCCCAAATGAGGTTGACGTACATCATCATGTTGCCGCCAAAATCATTGGTGAAGAAGTGCATACCGAAGTAGCGATCGAGCGTCAGCAGCGCGATGGTCGCGGTCAGAATCGGGAACGAGGCAATGATCAGGACGTTGGCGCACAGCGACGTCCAGGTAAAAATTGGCATGCGGAACATCGTCATGCCTTTGGTGCGCATTTTCAGAATGGTGACGAAGAAGTTGATGCCGGTGAGCGTGGTGCCTATCCCGGATATTTGCAGTGCCCATATCCAGTAATCGACCCCCACCCCGGGGCTAAACTCTATCCCCGATAACGGCGCGTAAGCGAGCCAGCCGGTTTTGGCGAACTCCCCTACCACGAGGGAAATATTGACCAAAATCGCCGACACGGCGAATAGCCAGAAACTCAGGTTATTCAAAAACGGGAAAGCGACGTCGCGGGCGCCGATTTGCAGGGGCACCACCAGGTTCATCAGACCGATGACCATGGGCATCGCCACGAAGAAGATCATGATCACGCCGTGGGCGGTAAAGATCTGATCGTAGTGTTCAGGAGGGAGATAACCTGCGGCCCCACCGGCCGCCATCGCCAGTTGTGTCCGCATCATGATCGCATCGGCAAAGCCGCGAAGCAGCATCACCAAGGCCACCACGAAGTACATGATGCCGAGCTTTTTGTGGTCAACGGAGGTAAACCACTCGTTCCACAACCAGCCCCATTTTCGGTAGTACGTCAGTGCGCCTAGTAGCGCGGCACCTCCAATCGCCATAAAGGCGGCAACGACCATAATGATCGGTTCGTGGTATGGAATGGCTTCTAACGTGAGTTTTCCAAACATGCTTAACCCCCCGCTTCAACGCTTGTGGGATGGCCGCCCAGGGCGTGGTCATCACCTGCATGCTGATTGGTAACATGGCCGATCGCGGCCTGCTGTTGCGACGCGCTGGCGCTCTCTAGCTCGCTGGATTCGCCGTGACTGTCGTGGGCATCACTGATGGCGTCACCGTGGCTCGAATGACCGTCGTGACCGCTGCCGTCACCGCTGTGGAAGCTGCTCACGATCGACTCATACAGATCGGGCGTGATCGCCGAGAAGTACTCCACCGGGTGATACTCGGTCGGCTGGGCCAATGCCTCGTACCCGTTCGGGAAGGTCAGTGTTTCGTCGGCAGAACGCACCTTTTCCACCCAGGCATCGAACTCATCGGCGGAGGTGACGTGGGCATCGAAGGTCATGCCAGAAAAGCCAGCGCCGCTGTAGTTAGTGGAACGACCGGGATAGACGCCCTCTTCGTCGGCAATCAGGTGAACGTCGTTATCCATGCCCGCCATGGCGTAGATCTGGCTGCCCAGACGTGGAATGAAGAAGGCGTTCATCACCGAGCCAGAGCTCACCCGGAAGCGCACCGGCGTATCCACTGGGAACGCCAACTCGTTGACACTGGCAATCCCCTGTTCGGGATAGATGAACAGCCATTTCCAATCCAACGCGACGGCTTGAATCTCCATGGGTTCCACGCTGCCTTCGATCGGCTTGTGGGGGTCCAGGCTGTGAGAGGTTTTCCAGGTAAGAAAGGCGAGAACGGCAATGATCAAGCAGGGAACGGTCCAAACCGCCGCCTCGATGGCATTGGAGTGCGCCCAATCCGGCAGATACTTGGCAACGCGGTTGCTGCGGCGGTAACGCCAGCCGAACAAAAGCGTCATCACGATGACCGGAATGACCACGATCAGCATCAACCCAAAGGAGGTCAGAATCAGAGAGCGCTGCTCGACGCCAATCTGCCCCTTCGGATCCAGCAATGCAGAACTGCAGCCCGTTAACAGCAAGCACAATACGACGAGCACAAACGTGCCTCGCCTGCGCCAGTGGGTAGGTAGTTGCATGGTGTGATCTCATCAGAGAGTTGTCTAAAACAGCCTGCTGTTTGGCTGGCTAACTAGCCAGCTATATAGCAAGCTAACTATCACCCCATACTTTTCCCAGAACAGTGAGAGCGTAAGCGTTGCTCCGGGAAAAATATGCGCCACCGCATGGGGTTGGTGGCGAGCCTCGGCCATGCGCTGATGCGCATCAACTAAGACTAAAGTATTTTCTATTGATCTGAGTCAATCAGAAAGAGACGTTATGCCGCACCCCGCGCACCGGTTTGAAGAGGGCGATACGGGGCTTCGACCGTCTTTCATTAGGCGAGCGTGACGTTAAGCGCGGGCAGCGGATGGCGCTCCAGCAAACCAGGGGCGCGCTCGTCGTCGGTGACGATGACATCGAAGTCTTCCAGCGAGGCAAAATAGGCCGGGCGCACCACGCCAAATTTGCTGGCATCGACCACCAACAGTCGCTGCATTGCCGTGGCAATGGCCGCTTGCTTTGGCCCTACTTCGTGAAAATGAAAGCAGCTTACGCCTCGTTCGCAATCCACGCCGGCAGCAGAGATCAGCGCCTTGTTGATGCCCAAGCGCTCGATGGCCGCGCCCATGCCGTCGCTGCCAAACGATTGAGAGGACGCGTAGAAAAGCCCACCTAGCAATACGAGGCGCACATTGGGCAGCCCAGCGACGGCATTGGCTACGTTGAGCGCATAGGTCACCACGGTAAGCTCTCGGAAACGACTAAGCTGACCCAGCAGTGGAATGAGCGTGGAGCCGCAGTCGATAAACAGCGTATCGCCCTCTTCGATGAAGCTGGCCGCGCGCTGGCAAAGGCGCTGTTTGACTTGGTAATGGCTCGCCTGCTGCTCGGTCAAATCGTATACCGGCGTCACGCCGGGGTAGCTGGCCATCACCAATCGCCCGCCCAACAGGCTAATGGCCGACGGCTGCGTCGAGAGATCCCGTCGAATGGTCATTTCGGAGACGCCGCACAGCTCGGCGGCATCGCGAAGATGCAGGGTTCCCCCGCTGGCCAGCGCTTCTTGCAGCATGGCCATGCGCTGTGCGCTGCGATCGTTCATGTCCGGCATCTCCTTATGATTCATTTTGTTATCGGCATTGCGCCCCGCCAGGCATCCTATGCTGAGCTAGGCCCCTGCCAATTTCCACTACTGCGCACTCTTTTCACTGGCGTCACCCACCCGTGATGCGCTTATCACATTTAAATAGCGTTGATGTGACGATACTTGCAAATCTGCGTTAAAAAAATAACACTCAATGTTATAATTTTAACATCAACGCCAGCCCACACGACCCATAACGTCGGAACGCCAGCCCCTCTGGCTCCGAGATACAACCCTGTTGAGGCTTCCATGACTGCTCACTCTCACACTCGTTCTTCTACTTTCGTCACGCTTGGCGCTGGCGTTTTACTGACCGGTGCGGCGCTCGCTACACCCGCTTTGGCAGACGATGCCGAACCGCGCACCCTCGACCGCTTGTGGTCGTTTGCCAACGTCTCGGTCAACTACCTGGATTGGTCCAACGGCACCGAAGCGCGCACGGCTAGCAATGCCGCGAAAAGCGACTTTACATTCGTCGAAATCGAAGGCGGCGTCGGCTTTAGCTGGGGCGAGTTCTACGGCTTCTTCGATTTCGAGAATCCGACCAATGATCAATTCGACCAAGCCAGCGGCGGTAAAGACAACTTCCGCACCGCTGGTAAAGTGACCTCGCACATCTACCTGGGCGACAGCCCGCTGTCGATTTACGCCCACCTGTACGATTTCCGCGACTACGGCTTCAACGGCCGCGAGCAGGATCAAATTCTTGGCCTCGGCTATCGCACCACGTTCGATAATGGTCTGTGGTTCAAGCCCTTCATTGGTGCCGCGCGAGTACAAAGCGATGGCTACACTGGCATGAATGGCTTCATGGCAGGCTGGGTCGCGGGCTACGATTTCACCGCTGGCAACCAAAACTTCAGCGTCACCAACTGGCACGAGCAGACCTTCGGTCGTGACGATGAGTATCTTTCTCAGAACTACGTGAATGGTACCGCTGGCAGCGTGGGCACCAACGGAGCGCTGAGCCTATGGTGGCACCCGTCCGAGCTGATCACGACGGGCGTGCAGTACCGCTACTCAGAGAATAAACTGGGCACCCCGGATGCTTACCAAAACGCGATGATCTACTCAGTGAAGTTGAACTTACTGTAATCGCTCACACTCCTCACGATCCGAAGGTACTCCCATGACCCTCATCATGAGCTTGGTTGGTATGGTCACCCTAGTGGCCATTGCCCTGATTTTTTCTTACGACCGCAAGTCGATTCGGCTGCGCACCGTGCTGGGTGCCTTTGCCATCCAAGCCGGTATTGGCGCGTTCGTGCTTTACGTACCGTTTGGCCAAGCGGTGCTTCAGGCCATCTCGGCGGGCGTTAGCCAGGTGCTGGTGTACGCCAACGACGGTATCGGCTTTTTGTTTGGTGGCCTTGCCGATGTAGAAAACGTCGGTTTTGTCTTCGCCATCAAAGTACTGCCGGTCATCATCTTCTTCTCGTCGCTGATTGCCGTGCTCTACTACCTGGGCATCATGCAGTGGGTCATTCGGATTCTGGGCGGCGCACTGCAAAAAGCACTGGGCACCTCGCGTACCGAATCGCTCTCGGCCACGGCCAATATCTTCGTCGGCCAAACCGAAGCACCACTGGTGGTGCGTCCGTTCATTGCCCGCATGACGCCATCGCAGCTCTTCGCCGTCATGTGCGGCGGTTTGGCCTCGGTGGCCGGTTCGGTGCTGGCGGGCTACGCCGCGCTGGGCATTCCGATGGAGTACCTGGTGGCCGCCTCGTTCATGGCAGCACCGGGCGGTCTGCTGTTCGCCAAGCTGATCATGCCGGAAACTCAGGACGCCGAGGATAGCGATAGCGTCTCCAAGGTCGATGAAGAGCTGAAAGAGCAGGACGACAAGCCTACCAACGTACTGGATGCCGCGGCGTCCGGCGCGACCTCCGGCCTGATGCTGGCGGCCAACGTTGGTGCGATGCTGCTGGCGTTCATCGGGTTGATCGCGCTGATCAACGGCATTTTAGGCGGCGTTGGCGGCTGGTTCGGCTTTGAATCGCTGAGCCTCGAGCTCATTCTCGGCTGGCTGTTTGCGCCGCTGGCGTTCCTGCTCGGCGTGCCGTGGGAAGAGGCAACGCTGGCAGGTTCGTTCATCGGCCAAAAGCTGGTGGTCAACGAGTTCGTCGCCTACATCAATCTAGCGCCGTACATCGATGGCGAACAGGTCGTGGCGGCAACGGGTCAACTGATGACCCCGCACACCATGGCCATCCTGTCATTTGCCCTGTGCGGTTTCGCTAACCTGTCATCGATTGCCATTCTGCTGGGTGGCCTGGGTAGCATTGCTCCCACGCGCCGCAAAGAAATTGCCCGCTTCGGTGTCAAAGCGGTCTTGGCCGGTACGCTCTCTAACTTGATGTCTGCTTCCATCGCCGGCTTCTTCATTGCGCTAAGCAGTTTGACGGCGTAACGCAGCGAGCACCACACCATTCAACGGGCGCTGCTATGTTTTCGCAGTGCCCGTTTTGTCTTTTATCGATTTGCGAGAATGTCATGAACGCTACTGCCTCCCCCCAGCTCACCCAAGCCCAACTCACCCAAGCCGCTCGTCAAGCTTTGTCGCTAATGGATTTGACCAGCCTGAACGACAGTGACACCGACAGCGTGATCGAAGCGTTGTGCCAGCAGGTAAAAACGCCGTTCGGCAACCCGGCGGCGGTGTGCGTTTACCCGCAGTTCATCGTCACCGCTGCCCGCGCGCTCAGTGCCCACAAGCTGGAGAGCCAAGTCAAGATCGCCACGGTCACCAACTTCCCCCACGGCGGCGACGATATCATGGGCGCTGCCCGTGAAACCCGCGAAGCGGTAGCGTCAGGTGCCCACGAGGTCGACGTGGTGTTTCCTTACCGTGCGCTGATGGCAGGCGATGAAGAGACGGGGCGCGAGCTGGTGGAAATGTGCAAAGCCGCCTGCGGCGGGCAAGCCCAGCTTAAAGTCATCATCGAATCTGGCGAACTCAAGGAGCCTGCGCTTATCCAACGTGCAAGCGAGCTGGCCATCGAAGGTGGCGCTGACTTCATCAAGACATCCACCGGTAAAGTACCGGTGAACGCCACGCTAGACGCCGCCGAGATCATGCTAAAAGCCATCAAAGCCAGCGGTAAAAATGTCGGTTTCAAAGCCGCTGGTGGCGTTCGCACCGCCGAAGAAGCGGCCCAGTATCTGGCGCTGGCTGCCGACATTATGGGTCCGCAGTGGGTGACGCCCGAGCACTTCCGGTTCGGTGCGTCCAGCCTACTGACGAACCTACTGAACACGCTCAACGGCAATGCCGATGCCGCGACCAATGGAGGCTACTAAATGTCGTCAAACGCATCTCACCACGCCCTGCTCCCCCAAGAACTGATTCGCCTGAAGCGCGACGGCCAGCCGCTGCCCGCTGAAGAGATCAAAGCTTTCGTGCAGGGCATTGCCGACGACCGCATCAGCGACGCGCAGATCGGTGCTTTCACCATGTCGGTGTTTTTGAATGGCATGAGTCGTGAAGAGGTCGTGGCGCTGACCACCGCGACGCGCGATTCTGGCCACGTGATGCAGTGGGATTCGCTCAACCTGCCTGGCCCGATCGTGGACAAGCACTCCACCGGCGGCGTGGGTGACCTAGTATCGCTGGTGTTGGGCCCTTGGGTCGCCGCCTGCGGCGCCTTCGTCCCGATGATTTCTGGCCGCGGCCTGGGCCACACCGGCGGCACGCTGGATAAGCTGGAATCGATCCCTGGCTACGACCCCTACCCCGCTCCCGAGCGCTTCAGTGACGTGGTGAAGTCCACCGGCGTTGCGATCATCGGCCAAACCGGCAACCTCGCCCCGGCGGACAAGCGCATCTACGGCGTGCGTGACGTGACCGCCACCGTGGAATCCATTCCGCTGATCACTGCGTCCATCCTGGGTAAAAAGCTGGCGTCTGGCCTGGACGCCCTGGTCATGGACGTCAAGGTCGGCAGCGGCGCGTTCATGCCCACCCCGGAAAAATCCCGGGAGCTGGCGAAAAGTATCGCCAATGTCGCGACCCAAGCAGGCACGCCCACCACCGCCCTGCTGACCGATATGAGCCAGCCGCTGGCCCCGTGTGCCGGTAACGCGGTGGAGATCGTCGAAACCCTGGCGCTGCTGCGCGGCGAGCGCGCCAACAGCCGCGTGATGCAGGTCACCCGCGAACTCGCCGTCGAAATGCTGATGGCAGGCAAACTGGTGGCTAACCGCGAAGAAGCCCTTACCAAGCTGGACAAAGCACTCACCTCCGGCGCGGCCGCAGAAGTCTTCGCCCGCATGGTGCGCGAACTGGGCGGCCCCGCCGACTTCATGGAGCGTTCGGACAGCTACCTGGCCACCGCGCCGGTCATTCAGGCAGTGTACCCCGAGCAGAGCGGCATCGTGCAGCGCTTCGATAACCGTGCTGTGGGCATGAGCGTGGTGGAGCTGGGCGGTGGCCGTCTGCGTAACGACGCCAGCGTCGACCACAGCGTCGGGTTTAGCGATATCGTCGAAATCGGTGACCGTGTGGATAGCCAGCGCCCGCTGGCCATCGTCCACGCCCGCACCGAAGAGGCCGCCGCTCGTGCCGCCGCCCAGTTACGCGCGGCGGTCACCGTCGGCGACGCCGAGGCCACCGACGACGCCCTGCTGCAAGAGACCTTCCGAGGAGAAGCCTAATGCGTCGTGCCATCGTCTTAGTTCTGGACTCTTTTGGAATCGGTAGCGCGCCAGACGCCGCTACCTTTGGCGACCAAGGTGCCGACACCCTGGGCCACATCGCCGCGGCCTGCGCCCGTGGCGAAGCGGATACCGCCGAGCGCTCCGGCCCGTTGAAGCTCCCCAACATGGCCGCGCTCGGCCTGTTCCACGCCCACCGGGATGCCACCGGCAGCGTCGCGGAAGGCGTCAGCCTGCCCGAGCAGTTGAGCGGCGCTTACGCCCACGCCAAAGAGATCTCCAGCGGTAAGGACACCCCTTCCGGCCACTGGGAAATTGCTGGAGTACCGGTGCGCTTCGACTGGGGTTACTTCAGCGACAAGACCGACAGTTTCCCCCAAACGCTGCTGGACAGCATCGTCGAGCAGGCCGACCTGCCTGGCGTGATCGGTAACTGCCACGCCTCGGGCACCGAGATCATTGCCCGCCTGGGTGAAGAGCATATCCAGAGCGGCAAGCCGATCGTCTACACCTCGGCAGACTCCGTGTTCCAGATTGCCGCCCACGAAGAGCATTTTGGCCTGGAGCGCCTCTACGCCCTGTGCGAAACCGTGCGCGAACTGCTGGCGCCGTACAACATTGGCCGCGTCATCGCCCGCCCGTTCATCGGCGATGACAGCCAAAACTTTGCCCGCACCGGCAATCGCCGCGACTACAGCATCGAGCCGCCCACCCCGACCGTGCTGCAAAAACTCGCCGATGCCGGGGGCGAAGTGGTCTCGATTGGTAAGATCGCCGACATCTACGCCCACTGCGGCATCACCCACAAGGTCAAAGCCAGCGGCCACGACGCGCTGATGGAGGCCACCCTGGCCGAAGTCGCGCGCACCGCCCGCGAGACCAGCGACCGCCCGACCATGATCATGACCAACTTCGTGGATTTCGACTCGGTCTATGGCCACCGCCGGGACGTGCCGGGCTACGCCGCTGCGCTGGAGCACTTCGACGCCCGCCTGCCGGAGCTGCTGGCGGCGCTTAACGACGACGACCTGCTGCTGCTCACCGCCGACCACGGCTGCGATCCCAGCTGGGAAGGCACCGAGCACACCCGCGAATACGTACCGATCATGGTGCGCGGCGCAGGCTTCGCCCCCGGCCCGCTGGGCGAGCGCGGCACCTTCGCCGACATCGGCCAAACCCTGGCCGACTACTTCACGCTCGAGGCGATGGCCGACGGCGACAGCTTTTTGACCAAAGCGGCTTAAAGGAGAGAGACACAATGGCTACCCCCCATATCAATGCCGAAAAAGGCGATTTCGCCGATACCGTTCTGATGCCCGGCGACCCGCTGCGCGCCAAGTACATCGCCGATACCTATCTCGAGAACGTGCGCCAGGTGAACGACGTGCGCAATATGTTCGGCTACACCGGCACTTATAAAGGCCGCGAGATTTCCGTAATGGGCCACGGCATGGGTATTCCTTCCGTCTCCATTTACGCCAAAGAGCTGATTACCGATTACGGCGTGAAGTCGATCATTCGCGTCGGCTCCTGCGGCGCGGTGCGCGACGACGTGAACGTGCGTGACGTGGTGATCGGCATGGGTGCCTGCACCGACTCCAAAGTGAACCGCATGCGCTTCAACGACCACGACTTCGCTGCCATCGCCGACTTCGAGCTGACCAGCCACGCCGTGGCGGCCGCCAAAGCGCAGAACGTGCCGGTCAAAGTCGGCAACATCTTCTCAGCGGACCTGTTCTACAACCCGCAAACCGACATGGCCGAGCTGATGAAGCGCTACGGCATCGTCGGCGTCGAGATGGAAGCCGCTGGCCTTTACGGCGTGGCTGCCGAGTTCGGTGCCCGCGCGCTGACCATCTGCACCGTGTCGGATCACATCCTAAAAGGCGACTCGCTCTCCAGCGCCGACCGCCAAACCACTTTCAACGACATGATGGTGATTGCGCTCGATACCGTGCTACGCGACGACGCCGCCCGCGCCTAAGACGATGCCCACTCACGCCATTCAGAGGATAACAGCATGAATCGAGCGGATCCGGCCTTGGTCGACACGCTGCTGACCACCCTGGGCAACGCCTACGCGCCCTACTCCAACCACCCCGTGGCGGCGGTGATGGAGTGCCCCGACGGCCAGCAGTTTGCGGGTAGCAACGTAGAAGTGGCCCACTACAAAGGGCTGTGTGCCGAAGCCTCGGCCATTTCTGCCATGATCACCGCTGGCCAGCGCGAGCTTGCCAAGGTGTATGTGATGGGCCCTGGCGAGCACCTCTGTACACCCTGCGGCGACTGCCGCCAGCGCATCCGCGAGTTCGCCACCCCCAGCACGCAGATCATGGTGCTCTCTAAGCAGGGCGAGGTGCTAAAAACCTACACCATGGACAGCCTGCTGCCCGACGCCTTCGGCCCAGAGCAGCTGCCGGGGCGTTAAGCAGTTTCCCGCAGCACCAGCGCCACCGACAGCGACACGTGCCGGGGCGCTTTTCCCGCCAGCGCTTCGCTCAATAGCTCGACACTCATCGCCGCAATGGCGGCAATGTCCTGGCGCACCGTCGTTAATCCGGTGGCTAGGGTAGGCAGGTCGTCAAAGCCGGTAACGGCCACGTCTTCGGGCACACGAATATCGCGATCTTCCAGCGCAGCGACACAGCCGAGCGCCAGTTCGTCGGTGGCGCAGACCAGCGCATCGAACGGTAATGACGTAGTGCTTCCATGATCGAGAAAGCGGTTGAGGTGGCGGTAGCTAGTGAGCGAGTCGGAAGTGAACCGATGGGGCAGGCTCAGAAGCTGTTCGCTCAGCCCCGCTTCCGCTATGGCTCGTTGATAGCCGGAAAGACGACTATGGGGGCGCGGCACGTCCAACTCGCCACCCACGAAGGCAATCCGTGTTCGCCCTTGCCCGATCAGATGGCGCGTGATTTGGTACAGGCCTGAGACATCGTCTGGGGCCACCGAGAACCCTTCCCCGGCGTTGCCAATCCGCACGAACGGTATGCCGGCTGCGCGCAGTACGCTGGGGCGCTCATCCTCTCCCGTTTCCCCTAACAAAATCGCCGCGCCTGCCCGCTCGGGCAGATCCGAGGTTTGGTTGTGGTGAAAGAAGATCGGCACCATGCCCTGCTGGTGCAGCGCGACGGTCAAATGCTGGTAGAGCAGAATGTAGTAAGGGCGCAGTTCGATATCTTGCCGCCCCAATGAAATGCCCACCACGGCGGCTTTTCCGCTAATCAACTGCCGCGCCGCCGCGCTGGGCTGATAGGCCACTTCGCGGCTGATGGTGAGAATTTTATCGCGCAGCGCGTCGCTGATCCCCGGCTTACCGTTGAGCGCCCGGCTGACCGAGGCAATCGAGACCTCGGCGCGCCGGGCGATTTCGCGGATGGTGGCGGTTTGCGCGCTCGGTGTGTTCTGTTTCATGCCATGCCTCAGCCAGTCGGGCCCTGATTGTACAAAAAGCGTGGCCGAAAATCGCTGAGTACACGGACGCTAACGCCGTTCGCGCTACCAGCCACGCCGCCCTAATCGCGCCAGTTCGCTATCCAACTGCTGCACCGCCTGCTCTGGCGTGACGCTGCCGGACAGCGCTTCATGAACGCGATTGAAGATCGCGTTGGAGACACGTGGGTAAGCATCGCCAGTGACGCTGGCCGGGCGCGGCACGCCGCTCATCACCGTTTCATACAGTTCGCCAATGAACGGATGCGCGGCCAGCACCTCGTCGTCTTCGTACAGCGCGGGGCGCGTGGGGTTGCGGCCAAACTTGATGGCATGCGCTTTTTGCTGCGCTTGCGCGGTGAGATAGGCCACCAAGTCGGCGGCGGCCTGTGGCTCGTCCGAATAGCGGGAGACCGACCAGTTCCAGCCGCCCAGCGTCGCAACGGACTCGCCCTCTGGCCCGCTGGGCAGCGGCGCTACGCTGAACTTGTTCTGGATCGGCGTGCCGTCCGCTTGCCCCAGCGACCATGCATAGGGCCAGTTACGCATGAAGACGGCGTTGCCCGCCTGGAAAACGCCGCGGGCTTGCTCCTCCATGTAGTTACGCACGCCCTCTGGACTGATATCTCCTATCCATGAGGCCGCCAGCGTCAGGGCCTCTACCGCTCGAGGGTTGTTCACCGTCACCTGCCCCTCGTCATCCACGAAGGTACCGCCGCCGTAGCTCGCCACCCACTCCAGCGCGTTGGTGGTCAGCCCTTCGTAGGCGCGCCCCTGAAAGACGAAGCCATGCATCCGCTCGTTGCCCGCCTGCCGCTCGGCGTTTTGAATGCGCCGGGCGGTATCGGTCATCGCCTGCCACGTCTGCGGCACCTCCGCATCGTACTTGTCCAGAAGATCGTGGCGGTAGTAGAGCAGCCCTGCATCGGTGAACCACGGCAGCGCGACCAGTTTGCCCTGCACGGTATTGTTCTCCATCAGCGAAGGAATGAAACCCTCGGTGGCGGATGCGGGTAGATACTCGTTCAGATCCAGCAAGTGCTCTGCCAGCAGCCCCGGCCAGACGATATCCACCATCAGCACATCGACATCTTCCGACTGGCTGCCCAGCAGCTGTTGATAGAGCGAGAGTTTTTCGGTGGGCGACGCAGGCGTGGTGACGATAGTGACCTGGTGGCCGTTGGCCTCGGCCCAGCGCTGGGAGAGTTCTGGGCAGAAATCGGCGGCCCCACCGTCGCCACAGGCGACGGTGATCTCGGCGGCCAAAGCAGGCAGTGCCACTGGCAGTAACGTCATCAGCAGCAACAGTGTTTTCAATGTAGGGCGCATCGGGGAATCCTCATCTTGTTATTGGGTGTCTTGCCTCAAAAGATGCGTGATGAAATGGTACTCGTTAGCTGGCAATTGCCAGGCTGCGGTCCTCCTGGCTGGAAACGAAACAGGCGTCCAGCACGGTTTGAATGGCCGCGCCACGGGCAAAGTCGGGCTGATCGTTTTCGCCGGTGCGAATGCTTTCGATAAAGCGCTGGTAGATGCTGGGCGTTGGCGGCGCCTTGACGGTGCTCCAGCGGGCGGGGTGCACGTCATCGTTCAGGCACACCTGTACGTCGTCTTTGGAGGCGTCCAGATCCAGGCGAATCGCGCCTTTATCGCCGTGAACGCTCAGCGTGAGCGAGTTGTGGTGGCCGGTGGCCCAGCGGGTCGCTTGAATCGTGCCCATGGCCCCATTGGCAAAGCGCACGCGCATCAGCGCGGTGTCGTTGGCGTCCAGCACGTAGTCGCCAATGCGGTTATCCGGGGCTTTGTCGAAGCAGGTGAGTTCGCAGTTGACGCGGGTGATGTCGCCCACCGGGTAGCTGGCAAAATCGACGATATGCACGCCCACATCGCCCAGTACGCCTTTGCTGCCGTGGGCTTCCGAGAGCCGCCAGAGCCACTGGCTATCTTCATCCCAGCGCCCCCAGGCGTTGCTCACCAGCCAGCTTTGGCGGTAGCTGGCATCCACATGGCGCACGGTGCCAATGGCACCACCGGTAATCAGTGCTCGGGCGTGCTGAATGGCGGGGGCGTCCCGGTAGCTCAGGTTGACCATGTTGATGACCTTGGCGGCTTGTGCGGCGGCCGCCATCTCGTGGGCATCCTCGGCGTTGGTAGCCAGGGGCTTTTCACACAGGATGTGTTTACCCGCCGCAATGGCGGCCAACGACGTGGCCTTGTGCACGCCATCCGGAGTGACATTGCTCACCGCGTGAATATCATCGCGAGCGAGCATGGCGTCCAGCTCTTGATATACATCGGTAATGCCGTGACGCTGGGCAAAGGCCTGGGCCTTGGGGAAATCGCTGTCGCATACGGCAACCACTTCGACGCCTTCGAGTCGGCCATAGTGCTTGGCGTGTTCCCCCGCCATGCTGCCCGCGCCAATAATTGCGATACGGATCATTTGAAGCCCTCCTCACCGGGTTTGTGCAGGCTTTCGCCCTTGATTTCGACCGGGTTGGGTGCCTGGTCGGCGGGGACGTTGGGGCAGCTGTCGATCCACCGGGCGCCCTCCGGCTGCGCCCAGAGCACGGCGTTCTTGAGCACCCGCTTGACCTGCTCGTCGTAGTAGATCGGGTAGGTTTCGTGTCCGGGTCGGAAGTAGAAAATCTTGCCGTTACCGCGCTTGTAGGTCAGGCCGGAGCGGAACACTTCGCCGCCTTCGAAGGCACTGATGAAAATCACCTCGTCCGGGTTGGGCACCGCAAAGGGCTCGCCGTACATTTCGGTATGGGGCAGCTCCAGATAATCCCCCAAGCCCTGCACGATGGGGTGCCCAGGGTTGACGACCCAAAGGCGCTCGCGCTCGCCGGCCTCTCGCCATTTCAGCGAGCAGGTGGTGCCCATCAAGCGTTTGAAAATCTTCGAGTAGTGGCCGGAGTGCAGCACGATCAACCCCATGCCCTGCAGCACGCGCTTTTGCACCCGATCAACGGTCTCTTCCAGCACGTCGCCGTGGGCGGCGTGGCCCCACCACAGCAGCACGTCGGTATTCTCCAGCGTCTCTTCGCTGAGCCCTTGCTCTAAATCTTGCAGCGTGACGGCGGTGGCGGACAGCGCCTCTGACTCATTCAAACCGTCGGCGATGCACTGGTGCATGCCGGTGGGGTAAATGCGCGCTACCACCTCGTTGGTTTGCTCGTGGACGTTCTCGCCCCATACGGTGACTCGCAGTGCCATCGCTCTCTCCCAAGCGTATTCGTATATCGCCTCACCAGCCGTTTTGACCGGCGCCTGGGAAAAAGTAAACGTTTACGCTTGCAGAGTAAACGTTTACTTTTTAGCTTTTAGTCGCATTCAATGGCAAAGGAAAAGCGATTAGGTGTCGCGGTTTTCGGCAACTCGCTCGACATCCACGATACCGGAACGGCTCACCACGACTTTCCAACGGGCCAGATAGGGTGCATCTTCACTGCCGGTCTCGCGGATCACCAGATTGAAAAGATGGCGACGCTCGACGCTCTCCCGCACTGCCTGACCCTCTTTGAGACGATAGATGTGGTGTTTGTCTTTGCTCATCAAACGCGTCAGCATCGAGAGGTCGATATGCAGCGTTTCACGAGTGTGTTCGTATCCGCTTAGAAAGCGGGTGGGCGACATATGCGAGCTGGAGCGGTAATGCATGACCACTTCGTCCCGCTGGGCAACGGTGCGCCGCCGCATCTGCTGAATGTCACGATCCAAGGCGGCGTAGCGTTTGTAGTCGAACCACTCGAGCTGCCGCCCCACCAGGGCATTGCGGGTAGGGTCGATATACTGACGTCGCCATTTGGGACGGCCACGGCGTAACCAGCGCCATAGCGTGTTGCGCAGATCGTCTTTGAACACTTCCCGCAACGCATAGAGCAGCGCCATGGCCAGTACGAACAGGGCGGTGATATCGCCCAAGGCGCTGCGCAGTTGCAGCACGCCCAGCGAAACGAATGCCATCACCACCGCTGTTGCCAGGGCTTTCACTGCTTTCTGCTCGCCATTACCCAGCTCCAAAGCACGCTGTTTCAGGGTGATGGGATGCTCGATGAGACGTCGCAATAAACGCATTTTATTCGACATGCGAGTGGGGTCTTCCACCACTCGCTCAGCGTTGTACTCCTGCGCCTGACGATACTCCCCTTCGCGCTGACAAACCGTCAAGAAGCGCCGTTTGATGTCGCTAAATCGCCCTCCCCTGGGCATGTGCGCGATCAGCGCCAACAGCTGCTGCTCGGTGAACCAGGAGAGGTAGTTGTCGATATTGGCAAAGTATTTATAAAGACGATCGTCGCTGGGCGGGTTGCGCCGCAGGCGTTTGAGAATGCCGTCACTCAGGTCACTCATTTCCGCGAGCCGTTCGCTCAGTGCGTTGGCCTTCTCATCCCAGGCGTCTGGCTCATCGGTTGGCTCGCGACGCAGCTTACGGGCGTCAGCCAGCAAGGCTTGGGTGGTGCGCTCCAAGGCCCCCACGTATTGATAGGCGTAAAGGCTGAGGCTCAAGCGGTAAGAGTCGCTACCCAACTGGTTACGGCTAGCCAATCGGCTATGCACCAGCGGCAAGTGATACTCGTCGCTGTAGTAGGTGCGCGAGACACTGATCGCACCATGATAAAATGCCTCTTCGGAAATGACGTGAGTGCTCAACCCAAGCTCTTTGGGCACGAACAAATACACATCGAGCGTATGCGAGGTTTCTTCTTTTAGCCGCCGCGATAGGCGCAGTTGGAAGCTATTTTTACGCTCAACGTTGATCACCTCACGAATCTCCTACTTCATTGCCAAACACGATGATATACCATGGTGAGCTCGCCATAGTGGTCTGCTAAACAGAGGCTACGGTTTACTACTTCGCCTTGGAGCTAGGGAATGTCCATCGCCCGTTTTTCACCCTTTGAGCTGCTGCTGCTCAAAAGCCGCAGCCAAGTGGATACGGCCACACTACTACTGCTGGGCTGGGTGCTGGTGCACCGCCAGCACGTCTCGGAAGGCCAACGGCGTCGCCGCTTGGCCCAGGTGACATCGCAGTTTCGCCACGGACACGAACTGGGGCCGGTGATGAGTATTGCCCACAGCCAAGACCTGCACGCCATTCAGCTGGCCGCCGAGGTGGTACGCAAAGAGTGTTCTAAAGAGCGTAGCCTGAGTGTGATGCACCAAGCGATTACCGTGGCCACGGACGACGGCGATATTTCGTTGGCTAATCATTACATTCTGCGGTTTTTAGCCGATTTGTTAAACGTGACGCCCACGACCCTGGGTACGCTGTTCCAAGAGCTGACCGGCCAGCCGCTGCGCCAGCCGGAAGACCCGAGCCGCGACGCCTACTGGCAAGCTCACGACCCGGACTACTATGCCCGCAAAGCGCGGGAAGAAGCCGAGGCTGCACAACGCGCCAAGGCATCGCAGGCCGAGCAAGAACAGCAGCAGCGGGCCAAAGCCGATAAGCAGCAGGAAAAAAAGCAGCAGAAAGAGGACGCCCGCCGCGCCAAAGCGCGGGCGGAACAGTCCAGCGCCGAACAGGCCCGAGCCGAACAAGCGCGTCAGGAGCAGGCACGCCAAGAGCGAGCACGCCAGGAGCAGGCGCGGCAAGAGGAGTCACGACGACGCCAGCAACGTAGCAGCCCACCGCCTCCCGATCGCACCACTCGCGCCCTCGCCGTCCTGGGGCTGACGCCAGGGGCGAGCAAAACCGATGTACGCCGCGCCTATCGCCGCATGGCCCAGCTTCACCACCCAGATCGCTTCTACTCCGAGAGCGAGCACCAGGTCGCTCTAGCGTCGGCGCGTTTTCAACGCATCAAAAATGCCTATGATTATTTGATGCAAACCTACTAATCACTACGCTTGGAAAGAGACTTCCTGGATTATGCGCGACCTGTACCAACGCCTCGCCCTGACACCAGAGGCCAACGACCAGCAGATCAAGAGTGCCGTGGACCGCTGCCCCAATAGCGCGCTACGCCAGGATGCCACGTCCGTGCTCGCCGTGCCGCCTCACCGGCAAACCTACGACACCCTGCACCATACGCTGAGCGACATTGGCCGCCTGCGCGCTCGCCTAGGCCTGACCCACGGTGCCCATTGGCAGGGCGACGTGGCCAACGACTTCTCTTTACCGCCGGATCATGCAATCTCTCGCCACGATGAACTGGTCGATCGCGTCAGCCATGCGGTCTCGCTCTACAACCGCTGGCGCCGCCTGCGCGGGCCATGGCTACTCATCGCCGTTTTCACCGTGGGGGCGAGTATAGGACTCGCTCTGGGGTTTGCCCTGAGCATGGGGCTTGGCTTGGGCTGACGTGCCGTGGCGCTCCCGCTCGTCTTGGCGGATTTCCGCCTGAGTGGGGCGTGGTGCGGGTTTCGGGGGCGTCGGCTTTTTGTGCGCCTCGTCTGCCGAAGAGGAAGCACTCTCCTCCCCTCGCTCCAGGCTTAGGTCGGTGCCGGAGGCGTCTTCCATACGCGACTCGGAGCGTGCCTCCATGCTGACACTCAAACGCGGCACGCCCAGGTCGATCTCTTGCGCTTCCATGCGCTGCTTCAGCAGCAGATTGAAGGCACGAGAGACATCCCACTGCATTTCCGGTGCGGTGCGAAAACGCATCCGCAGGATGGGGCAGCCCTCTTCGAAGCCCTGCACGCCCTGCATCTCTAGCGGCGACCAGATGTAGTGACGCATCATCGGGTCCTTGCGCAGCTCCTGGGCGGTCTCCTGCATCAGAGTAATCGCATCGTCGATTTTCATATCGTAAGGAATGCGAATACGCATCAGCGCAATACCGAACTGGCGAGACATATTGTGGATCGATTCGATGCGGCTAAAGGTGATGATGTGCACCACGCCATCCAGGTCTCGCAGCCGCACGGTGCGCAGCGTCAGACCTTCTACCGTGCCCATATGCCCGTTGATCTGCACGAAGTCGTCCACCGCCAACGAGTCTTCGATCAGTATGAAGATACCGGTGATCAAATCCTGCACCAGGGTTTGCGCACCAAAACCGATGGCCAGACCGATCACACCGGCACCGGCCAGCAGCGGCGTGACGTTTACCCCAAGATTGGCTAGCCCTGCGATCACCGCGATGATGAGAATCGCTACGAAAATGACGTTGCGAATCATCGGCGTGATGGTTTGTGCACGGGCTTGATTTACCCGCCGCCCGCGTGAGCGGGCCGACGAGGTCAGCGCCCGCTGAATGGCCGTATCGGCAAAGATCCATACCAACCACGCCAGTAAGATCGTTGCCCCAAGGCTCACCAGTGCTTGCCCGATGCGGGCGCTGGCCACCGCCTGCTGGCCTAAACCAAACAGCGAACCGCCCCACACTTGCATGGAGAGCTCGGCGAACACCATCCACGCGCAAATATGTGCCAGCACGAACCCGAAACGTTCCAAACGCTTGCGGTACTGGCTGAAGCGGCGGCGATGGCGGCGCTTGTTGAGCCGCTCGGCTTGGCGGCGCAGCAGCCCGGTCACGACTAGCGTCAGCACCAGTAAACTGGCAGAGACAATCGAGCGCGCCAGGGCCGTCCCCACATCCCCCACGGTAATGAAAATCGCCAGCAGCGAGCCGCCCACCATCAGCAATGCCGGAATATGCCATAGCCCGCCAAGCGCCCGTACCATCTCGACGGCGGTGCTGGCATCGCGTCGCTGTTTGTAGGGTCGGTTACAAATCAGATGACGGATCGGCCGCTGAAATTTGAAGATGAAACGAGCCGACAAGAGCGCTGCCAGCATGTTCGCCAATACCGATACGAGGCTGGAGAGCTCTGCCCCCAGCAACTCCACCAGCCGCGTGGAGTTCACCGCATCGCCCAAGGCAATCAGCGCGCCGATGACGAACAGACCGCGTAGCGCTTTGTGCTGTAACACCTGCACTGCCGGGAAGCGGTGCCCACGGCTAAAGAAGGCAATGACGGTCTCGAAAACCACCGAGAGCGCCCGACCACATAGGCAGATGTACGCCACCACCAATACCACTGCCCGCCCGGGGCTATAGGGGAGAATTTGCCCGATACCGAGGGTAATGGCGAAGGCCAGCGTCCAGGGCAGCATTCGACGCAAAAAATGCACTGCCAACAGCCACGCTTTGGGGTCCCTTGGCAGGTCCAGCGGCCAGTGACGTCGCGTGGCGATCAAGCGACCAAAGGCGATCATGACGACCAATAACGCGCTCCACACGAAGGCCAACACCGCGCCGTCGGCTATCGCGCGAATGGCTTCTCCTTGATCTGCATCATCGTTCAGGGCGCGTAAGTCCTCGACACCCTGCACGAGCTGGCGAGACCACTCATCGATGGGCGAGTCGCCCGCCTGAGCCTGCTCGCCAATGTCGGTCAACGTGTCGGCCAGCGCGCCTAACAACCCCTGGCGAACGACGCCATCCTCCTCGGCGGCCTCGGTGCTCACCTGCAGCTCGCGCAGCGAGTCCAGTAGTGCGGTGCGCTGCTCCTCGTTTTCGAGCATCGAGATCACATCGCTCAGCGAGCTCTGAAACTCCTCGTTGCTCACCTCCGCCTGCTCCGACGACTCACTGCCGGTCAGGTTGGGCAGCGAGACACTTTGCGCAGACGCCGCAGAACCGAGCAGCAGGCTGAGTAAGATGCCGACGATGATCTTGGTTATCCAGTGCTGTCGCACGCATTGCTCCCGACATAGACCGGCCAAGGGAGCCGGTGATTAACATTGAACACGCGGATGGCGCTCAGCCTCGACGCGTGATTATGATAGGCTGACGCTACAAACGTTCACCTCAAGGATACCGAGATGACGCTGCAAGCCCCACCCAAACGCGACAATAAAGATGGCCAGCGGCGCCGTGTCGGCGTCGAAATCGAATTCGCTGGTTTACCGCCACGCGAGACCGCCGAGCTGGTGCGCATGCTGTTTGGTGGGGAGCTTAACGTGGTCAGCCCTCATCGGCTACAGGTGGAAGGCACCCGTTGGGGAGAGTTCGGTATCGAGCTGGACACCCAATATGCCCACCCCGATAAAGCCCTGCTGGAAGAGCATCACGAAAGCGATAGCGAGTGGGCACGTCAACAGCATCAGCGTCGGGTCGAGTTCCATCAAAAAACCCGAGAACTGATTGGCGACATGGTGACCGGCTTGGTGCCCACCGAAATCGTCTGCCCACCCATTCCATGGGACGAGCTGGAAACGCTGGATACGCTCTTCGAAACGCTGCGAGAAAAAGGTGCCAAAGGCACCGATGCCAGCCTGCTCTATGGCTTTGGCCTCCATCTCAATCCCGAGGTGGAGAGCGATGAGGTGGATTATCTGCTCGCCATGATGCGCGCTTATCTGCTGCTGGCCAGCTGGCTACGCGAAGAGATCAAAGTCGATATCACTCGGGAAATGCTGCCCCACGCCAACCCGTTTCATAAAGAGTATGCGCTGAAGGTGCTGGACGCCCGCTACCAGCCGGACCTGGATACTTTCATCGAGGACTACCTGGACCACAACCCCACCCGCAACCGAGAGCTGGATCTGCTCCCGCTGTTTGCGTATCTGCGTCCCAACCACCCGCACCCGCTACTGCATGGCGAGTTGACCAAGCCGCGCCCGACCTTCCACTATCGCCTGCCCAATGCCCAGCTCTCACAGCCAGGCTGGGGATCGGTACTGGAGTGGAACCGCTGGGTCGAAGTCGAGAAGCTAGCCGCCAACGATGACGTGCTGCGAGCGCGCTGCGATGAATACATTGCCGAGCATGGCAAGCCTTGGTGGGAACGCTTGAGGGCAGCGCTATCGAGGCCGTTTGGCGCCTCATGACTCTCCCCTGCCTTCATTCATCACAGCAATAAGAGACGCTCACCGCATGCCTCGACCGCTGATCGGAATCACCACCTCGGATCGTAAAAGCCAACTTGCCTGGTGCTTTGACTGGTTTGCCGTCTGGCGACATGGCGGCAAGCCGCTTCGCCTGTCGCCCTCTCGGGCTCTCCCAGACCACCTGGACGGTTTGATCATTGGCGGTGGCGACGACATTCAAGCGCACCTATACGGCGGCGAAGTTCAGCTCGACGTGCGTTTGGACCCCGCCCGAGACGAGCTGGAGCTGAGCCTGCTCAACCGCTTCATCCCGCAAAACACGCCGGTACTCGGTATTTGTCGCGGGGCGCAGTTAATCAACGTGCACCTAGGCGGCACGCTGGATCCGGATATCTATACCACCCATGAAGGCTTGAAACGGCGGCGTACCGTGCTGCCCCGTAAAACGGTCGATATCGTCGGCGGCAGCCAACTGTATCAACTGCTGGGCGTCACTTGGTGTCGGGTGAACAGCCTGCATCACCAGGCCGTCAACCGCGCGGGAAAAGGCATCCAGATCGTTGCACGGGATCGCGACGGATTGGTCCAAGGGATCGAATCAGAGGACCACGACTTTCTGATCGGCGTGCAGTGGCACCCGGAGTGGCTGATTTTCAACCGTCCCCAGCAGCGCCTCATTAGCGCGCTGGTGACGGCGGCCAAACAGAGCCGCGAACGGGCTAGCGCTTGAGCGCTGCCAGCGCCGCGTCGTAATCCGGTTCGTTTTTCAGTTCGCTCACTAGCTCGCTATGCAGCACACGGTTGTCCGTATCCAGCACGACCACGGCCCGCGCGCACAGTCCTTCCATGGCGCTATTGCAAAGCGCCACGCCCCAGGCCTTTTGAAATTCGCGATGACGAAAGGTGGAGAGCGTTTCGACATCGTCCAACCCTTCGGCGCCACAAAAGCGTTTGGCGGCAAACGGCAGGTCTGCGGATACGACGAGAACGATGGTATTCTCCAACTGGGAGGCCAGCTCGTTGAAACGCCGAGTGGACATCGCGCAGGTAGGGGTATCGACACTGGGGATGATGTTTAGCACCTTACGCTTGCCCTGATAGGTCTCCAGGGTGACATCTTCGAGGTCGGTGTTTGTCAGCGTCATCTCGGGGGCAGCTTGACCTACCGCAGGCAGCGTGCCCGCAACGTCCATCGGCGCGCCCGCGCGGGTAATCTGTTGCATCTACAGCTCCTAATGTATGGTAAAACGTTGGTCGAGGAAGACGTTTTAGCTTACAGCGGAATCACCCGATTCGGCTATCTTTCCACTGCCGCGATACGATAACGAGAATGCCATGGCCTCTTTAGTCATCATCAAAACCGGGGATGCCTTCCCTGAAGTGGTCGACCAACACGGTGATTTCGAGCAGCTGTTCACACGCCGATTGAACGAGGCGCTTCCTTCGGGAGTCACGCTCGAGGTATGGGATGCGCGGCTGACGTCGACCCCACCCGACGACATCGTCGGCGCCGTGATCACCGGTTCTCATAGCATGGTAAGCGAGCAACCCTCCTGGAGCGAGGCGCTCAAGCCGTGGCTGCAGCAAGCCCTTGCCGATGACCTGCCGCTGCTGGGCGTTTGTTACGGACATCAGCTCATGGCAGCGGCCTTTGGCGGCATCAGCGACTACCACCCTGCCGGGCGAGAATCGGGCACGCGCACGGTGCGATTGACCCAAGCAGGCCAGCAAGACCCACTCTTTCGCCAGCTACCCGAGCACTTTCCCGCGCACCTCACCCATGCCCAGTCGGTAATGCAGCTTCCCCATGGCGCCACGATTTTGGCCCACAACTGTCACGACGCTCACCAAGCGCTGCGTTACGGGCCACACCAATGGAGCGTGCAATTTCACCCGGAGTTCTCTTCCCCGGTGATGCGTGCCTATATCGAGCGTCAACGCGCCGCCCTAAGCGACCAGGGCGACGATCCTGATCGACTGCTGGACGACATTCGTGAAACGCCAGACGCCACCAGCTTGCTGCAGCGCTTTCTCGGCTTTATCTAAAGCAGCCGCCTTTGGCTCGCTTTATGGTCCCTCCGTGACGCCAGCCGATCGGCCAACCGGGTCGGCTCGGGCAGCTTGGTGCGTCCCAGACATCGCAACACCCACTCGAGCGACGTTTCCAGCGTGAGCCGATGCCCCGGCGAGACGAACACCGGCTTGACGTTTTCCCGCGAGCGCAGCACGGCCCCGATCACCTCTTGATCCGCCATCAGCGGCACCCAATCACCCCGCGCGTCGCCTACCGCGCCATGCGTGCCGGTTAAGCGTGACTTGGCGATACCGATGGTAGGCAGATCGAGCCACAGCCCCAAGTGTGCTGCTACGCCAAGTCGCCTTGGATGGGCAATGCCTTGGCCATCGACCATAACCAGCTGTGGCCGCGTTTCGAGCTTGGCAAATGCGCCTAGCGCGGCAGGAATCTCCCGAAAGGAGAGCAAGCCGGGAATATAGGGCATGCGGGTAGGTTCGCGATGCACCACCTGCTCGACCACGGGCAACTGAGGAGCCGCCTCAGGTGACCACTTCAATACGACCACCGCCGCCCGCGTTACCGCGCCCTCCTCCTCGAAGCCAATATCCACCCCCGCGATATACCTCACCGGATCGATGCGATCACGGCTCTCCAACCGTTGGGCGAGCTGTGACTGAAGGGCAATCGCCTGTTTGGGTGACAGGTTCCATTCGTGTAGCGCAGCGTCCATGCAGGCTCCTTGTATCGAGGTAATGAACGTTTAGCGTAGCCAAAAAAAATCCCCCTACGCCAGCAGGCACGGGGCCAGTGGCATAGGGGGATGTGACTCATCGGTTAGGCGCTAACCAGCACCTAGCAATGAGTTATGCGCGTTCGCGACGGCGAACCGGGGCATCGCCATCGTCACGACGACGGCGCGGGGCGCGTTCCGGCGCACGGTCTTCGCTGATTTCCAGCGGGCGACCGGCCACACGGGCGCGGGCCATTTTCGCCAGAATCGTGGAGGGCAACCCGCTGGGCAGCTCGACCACGGAGAAGGCGTTACGGATATCGATACGGCCGATGCGTGCGCCTTCGATACCACCTTCGTTCGCCAGCGCGCCGACCAGTTGGCCCGGCTTCACGCCGTCTTTATGGCCTACCGAGACGCGGTAGCGGGTCATGCCTTCGCTGGGCGCACTGGAGCGCTCGCGGCGGGCACCACCCGGCTTGCCCGGTGCGCCATCGCGCGGGGCACGCTCTTTGCGCGGTGCCTGAAGACGACCGATCGGCGCTTCGTCGGCACGGGCCATGGCGGCAAACGCGCAGGCCAGCTCAACGGCGTCATGCCCCTCTTCCACCAGACGCTCGACCAGGGCGCGCTGCTCTTCAGCGCCTTTGGTCAGTGCAGCCACCACGCGGTGATGGAATACGTCGTCACGGTGAGCGCGGATAGCGGCTTCGTCAGGTAGCGGCATTTCGGTCATTTTCTGACCGGTGGCCTGCTCCATCCAGCCCACTTTGCGGCCTTCACGGAAACCCGCGAACGTAATCGCGATGCCGCTACGGCCCGCACGCCCGGTACGACCGATACGGTGGGTGTAGGCTTCTGCATCTTGCGGTAGGTCGTAGTTGATCACGTGGGTGATACGCGGAACGTCGAGGCCACGGGCCGCCACATCGGTCGCGATCAACACGTCGACCTTGCCACGCTTCAAGCGGGTAATGGTGCGCTCGCGCAGGCTCTGATCCAGATCACCCGATAGGCCAGCGGCGTTGACGCCACGAGCGGTCAACTGCTCGACCAGCGTGGTACAGGCCGCACGGGTGCGCACGAAGACGATAGCGGCATCGACCGGCTCGACTTCGAGAATACGCGACAGCGCTTCCAGCTTGGCACCACCGTCGACACGCACGAGGCGCTGCTCGATGTTTTCACCTGTGGTCGTGCGCGACTCGATCGCCACCTTCACCGGGTTGACCAAATAACGGTTGACGATGCGCTCGATTTCCGTCGGCAGCGTGGCCGAGAAGAAGACACGCTGGGCATCTTTCGGGGTATCGGCAACCACGCGTTTGACGTCGTCGATAAAGCCCATGCGCAGCATTTCGTCGGCTTCGTCCAGTACCAGTGCGGAGAGACCGTCCAATTTCAGGCTGCCGCGATCCAAGTGGTCGATCACTCGGCCCGGTGTGCCAACGACCACTTGTGCGCCACGCTTCAACGCACCTAGCTGTTCACGGTACTCTTGACCACCGCAGAGGGTAGCCACTTCCAACCCCTGAAGGTTTTGGCCATAACGGCTAAAAGAGACGGCGACCTGTTGAGCCAGTTCGCGGGTCGGCGCAAGCACCAGTACCTGGGGCTCGCGACGCTGCATGTCGAGACGCGACAGCAGCGGTAGTGCGAAAGCAGCGGTTTTGCCGGTACCCGTTTGCGCTTGGCCCAGCATATCGCGACCTTCCAGCAACGCAGGAATGGTCTGCGCCTGGATGGGTGAAGGAGTTTCGTAGCCCTGTGCTTCAACAGCAGACAGAACGGCAGGCAATAGAGCCAGATCGCCGAAGCTCGGCGAGGCGACAGAAGTCGAGGTCATTAATCACACCTTGGTAGGCCGGAAGAACCGGCAAAAAACATCGTAAGCGTCTCTGACTCTGTTTTCATGCAGCGCGTAACAGTACGCTGCAAAAGAACAAGGCTCCGCATCGCGGATATCGTCATCAGTGGAGTCGGAGACGCCGGTCGCACCTAGCATTCGGCTGGCAACACCGCATTTGCGGGCCAACCGCTGTGGCGACCTTCTGCGCCGATCTCACCCGTTTGGTGAAATACTGGAGGCGCGCCATCTTCACAGCAATGAACATCTGCAGTCAGTGAGATGTTCCCGCAAACGTTCCGACTGGCGTGGCACGTACTGCTCAGCGTCAGTGATGAACGTTTATCGTCGTGATGGAGGGGTCAACACATGCGAGGAGCGCGCATCCTAACACCCCCCACTGGTTCTGACCAGCCTTTTTGTTTTAACCCATATCAATACCCGAGCTTGCACATGTGCATATGTCGTCTAACCTGAGAAATGCCTGATGACGTTCACGAACTTCAAGGAGTGATAAACATGAACTGGGATCAAATCGAAGGCAGATGGACAGAAGTGAAAGGTAAAGCCCGCGCGAGTTGGGGTGAGATTACTGACGACGAGCTGGATCAGATCGGCGGTAAAAAGGATCAATTGGTCGGTAAGCTTCAGCAAAAATACGGCTTGGAGCGTGAAGAAGCTGAGCGCCGCGCGGATGATTGGGCCAACGGTCTCTAAACTCTGTCGTACGACGACCTTTCACTAAAGGTCTTAATACCGAATTCACCAAGAGTAGCATGACGCTACCTACCGATAGCCACATGGAGAGAAGCTATGCGTAAATCCATTCTAACGACTGCCATCACAACGGCCCTCTTAAGCGGCATGGCGTTTGGTGTTCACGCCCAAACCGAGCCTCAGGGTATGTATTCCGCTGAAGACATCCTCGATGCAGACGTCTTCTTTGCCAATGGTTCTGGCGAAGAAATCGGGGAAGTCGACGATATTCTGTTCGATGAAGAGATGCGAATTTCTGCACTTGTCATCGAGAGCGGTGCGGTATTGGGCTTAGGTGGCCGTGAAATCGTCGTCGACACGGACAATTTCACGCTCGAGACGCACACGGAAAGCGATGGTGAAACCGAACACCGCATCATGCTAGAAGCCACGTCAGAAGAGGTAGAATCCTTCCCAACGTATGATCGTGATTGGTGGGAACAGACCAAAGCCAATGCGCGGGATGCGTGGCAAACCACTAAAGAAGGCGCCCAGAGCGCCTGGCAGACGACTCGTGAAGCCGTGAACGACGAGTAATAGGTTTTAAATTTGTCCTGCTGTGACAAAGTCAAAGGCCATCCATGCGGATGGCCTTTTTGCATTTGAAGCACGGGGTCAGGATGAGTGGCGACGTATTCCCTGGCCTGGCAAACGCTCACGGTCATGAGAACGAGTAAAGTCCAACAGCGGTCCAGCAGGTACGATACGGGTAGGGTTGATCGTATCGTGACTATAATAGTAGTGACGCTTGATGTGATCCATGTTGACCGTCTCGGCCACTCCCGGCCACTGATAAAGCTCGCGTACGTAATTCGAGAGATTGGGGTAGTCATCAATGCGTTTGAAATTGCACTTGAAGTGGCCAAAATAGACCGCATCGAAGCGAATCAGCGTAGTGAAGAGACGAATATCCGCTTCGGTCAGCCACTCACCCGCCAGATAGCGTTGCTCTCCAAGCCGCTTCTCCATGCGGTCTAGCGCATCGAACAGCGCCGTCACGTGCTTCTCATAGACCTGCTGATCCGTGGCAAAACCGGATTTGTACACCCCATTATTGATGTGGTCGTACACATCATCGTTCACGTCATCAATGACACTGCGCAAATCGTCTGGATAGAAGTCCAAGTCATTGCCAGTCAATTCATCGAAGGCGCGGTTGAACATGCGCAACAGATCGGCTGATTCGTTATTGACGATGGCGCCGCGCTTTTTGTCCCATAAAACTGGCACAGTGACCCGGCCAGTGTACGCTGGGTCGGTCATGGTATAGAGCTGATGGTGAAACTCAGCATGGTTGATGGGATCACCGCTTGACCCTTCGTCTTGATGATAGGTCCAGCCGTTTTCCAACATCAGCGGACTCACGTGGGACGCGCCGATCAGCGACTCCAGCCCTTTTAGTTTACGCATGATGAGCGCCCGGTGCGCCCAGGGGCACGCGAGCGATACGTAAAGGTGGTAGCGATCGGCTTGAGCCGGGTAGCTATCCCCGTCAGAGGCTTCGTCGCTACCCACCCAGTCGCGCAGCTGCGCGGATTCGCGAACGAACTCCCCGCCATGCTTTTTGGTGTCGTACCACTGATCGACCCATTCGCCGTTGACTAACAGTCCCATCGGGCGTCTCCTGCATTGAACGTTTTTCGATGTGTTTACCGTTCAGCATACCCCCGACGGGATAAGGCTCAAGCGGATGTTTTACGGCTGTTCATTCGAGGGAATCGAACGTTGCTCGCATACCTCTTTCACTGCTCGCTTCAGCGCTGCCGCCATGGCATGGGCGGCTGGACCCGCACGATCACGATCACGAAAAATAAGCTGAACAGGGACCTCGCGAACGCCTCCCGCAGTGAGCGGCAGCGGCTTCAAGGCTCCGCTGGCCAGTTCGTCGGCAATACGGGTTTCCGGAATCCAAGCGAAACCGAGTCCGCGTCGCAGCATGTCCAATGAGGTGCCCACATGCCCGACGGTCCAGCGCTGCTCGGCTTTCAACCATCCCGCATTGGTGGACTGACGCAGCGCGGAATCGCGCACCACTAGCTGACGATGTTGGGCTAAATCACGCAAATCCAGCGAGCGCCCAAGTTGATGCAGGGGATGACGCGGATGCGCTACCGCCACGAAACGAATGTTGACCAGCGGCTCTCCCAAAAACCCTTGGGCCTCGATACCGGAGACCACTAAGTCGGCACGGCCATCGTAGAGCATCTCGGTCCCCCCGTTCAGCACGCTCTCGTGGAGCTGCACGCGTACCTGAGGATAGGTTTCCGAAAAGCGTTCCAGTGCTTTGGCTTGCGCCGCTGCAGGAAAAATCTGATCGATCGCCACGACGATCTCTGCTTCAAGCCCCGCCGCCAAGCGCGAGGCGACGTCTTCCAGAGACGCCGCGCTTTCGATCAGCTGCCGGGCCCGTCGAAGCAGCAACTCACCCGCTTCGGTCAGCCGCACCTGCCGCCCGATGGGCTCGAGCACCTGGATACCCAACTGTTCTTCTAATTTATGCACCGCATGATTCAGCGTAGAGGGGCTTTTATGGATCGCCTCTGCCGCCCTTGCGAAGCCGCCATGATCCACCACGGCGGCCAGCATTTGCCACTGCGCTAGTGTTACCCGAGACATTTCGATTTCCTCGACGCCATACAGCGAAACCATCCGCTTCATCTTCGAAAAACAATCCTAGAATGCCAGGAAATGAGGGTGAGTACTTGTTTGTTAGCGAATTTCGTTGACTCACTGCTCCATCTCACGGAGTCATAGTCCCCAAAAAGCCCCAAAGAAACTCAATGAAACATTAAAATACAAAAAATTACCCTATTACTATTAGCAACTCCGCTGGATACGCCTTGCACTCATACGATTGACGCGGCGTTGCATTTTTGAATCGTTAACCGGTGTTATGGATGTTATTAATGCGGGCTTACATGCTGATATGGGCACAAAACGCTCGTTTATTTAGACGCACGTTATATTTCCCTGTCACAAGACTTCATTTGCGTCTATGGTGAAGGTGAATACACCGTTTTGTTGGCTTTAGAAAGCTGCGGCCTTTTGGTTACTTTTGTTAGCAAACGGTGTTCATGGCTGAATAAGAACCCTTCATATTTGCGCTATTCAGCGGAAGTATATTTTGTGTATGAATGTACAGTCTATTCACCCCCTTTCCCTTGGGGTATGGTTCCCGAGTTTGCTTACTTTCATGTTACTTTTATTTCACGAACTCGGCGGCCTATTTACTCATGTTGCGAATCCTCCATTCGCTGCCTCGCACGCACAAATTATTACTGTTACCCGTGGCCACCATGGTCACCGTGCTGGGCGCACAAAAACTCATCACCACCTATCATGACCTGAATCAACCTCAAACACCGCTGGAGAGCGTGCTCGTTCCGCTACCCAGCGACTCAGCCCCCGGCGTCCCGTCGCTTCGTCAAGAGCGAACGCCAGTGGCAGAAGCGATCGACCGTGCTTCTCGCGCCCTCGACGCGACCCGCGAACACATCCCTTTGAGTGAACTCACCGCCACCGAGATCGTCGATCTCGATGTGATTCCCAGTGCCGAAGCGTCCATGGCAAGTGATGCAGCCCCACACGCTGCGCATCCTCGGGTCGCGCTGAGCGACAGCCCGTTGGATGATGGCGCGCTGCATATGGCGATCGTGTTAGGCACGATTACAAGCGGCATGCTCAATGTCGACGACTCCGTCGAAATCGCTGATGCCACTTCTTACGAGGATTATGGGGTCGAACTCTACGAGGACGATGTGTCGTTCCTGGAACTGGAGCTGGCAGCCGAAGAGCCGTTCGTTCCTGAGTGGGAAACACATATCGTCGAGCCTGGCGAGACGTTTGCCGTGTTAGCGCAAAACGAGCTGGGCTTGGGGTACAGCGAAGTGCTCGCCCTGCTGGACGACCTACCCGATCCTCGTATGTTGACGCATTGGCGTGCAGGTCACAGCTTCGACTACCAGTTGGACGAAACGGGCCGGTTGCTGGCACTGCGCATGATGAAGAACACGCGCGAAGGCGTTCTACTAGAGCGGGATAGTGACCAATTCGCCATTACGGCTATCGAACGTCAGGGTGAGCCCGTACAGCGCCTTTATGCCGGTAGCGTAACGGGCAGCTTTGCTCGCTCAGCCCAAGCCACCGGCTTGAGCAGCAGCTCCGTCACGGAGCTTACGCGCATCTTGCAAAAAAAGCTGGACTTCCGTCGTGACAGCCGCCGGGGGGATCAGTTTCAGGTCTTGGTCGAATCTGACATGATCGATGGCGAGACACTTGATTCGCGTGTACTGGCCGTTAAGTATGACGGCGAGCGTATGGACCTGACCGTCGTGCGCAATACCACCGACGATAATTTTTATACGCCCGAAGGCAGCAGCCTCGATCCGGCCTTTGCGCGTCGTCCTTTCGAAGGTAATTATCGTCTTAGCTCCAACTTCAACCCACGCCGCCTACACCCGGTCACCGGTCGAGTGAGCCCGCACAACGGCACCGACTTTGCGATGCCCATTGGTACCCCCATTACCGCGCCTGCGAATGGTCGTGTCGAGCGTGTCGGCAACCACCACGCTGCCGGTCGTTACATTGTCGTGCGCCATGACAACGGCTACCGCACCCGCTATTTGCACTTGTCGCAACCATTGGTCAGCCAGGGCGAGCGCGTCACGATGGGCGAGCGTATTGCGTTGTCCGGTAATACCGGCCGCAGCACAGGCCCCCACCTGCATTATGAAGTCATCGTCAATAACACGCCGGTGAACGCGATGACGGTCGAACTGCCCGAGAACACTAGCCTAAGCGGCGATACGCTTATCGCGTTCCAACGCCAAGCCGAGCCAATGTTGGCCGCGCTGGAGAGTGGCGAAACCGGCACCATCAGCGTGGCTAACTATGAGCGCAATAACGACAGCGACGAAAGCCTCCAATAAGCACTCTCCACGGCGATACAAAAGAGCCGCTCCACACGACGTGGGGCGGCTTTTTTGACACTACCAGTCCTGATGAATGACGAGCGACTTACACTGCTTCGAGCGCTGCGAGCAGCGCCGCATCGCGGTGATAGATATCCTCTCTGAACACTACGTCGCCTTGCCCGTTGGGCCAAGCAGTCAGGTAGTGCAGCGCTACCGGAATACGGTTAGGCAAGTTCACGTTTTGATCGCTGCGGCCATTCGCGATCAGCGTATCGAGCTGATAACGGCTGCCGCTGTCTTGCAGTAGGAGCTGGGCAAATTCCGTTACCCCCTCAACCCTCACACAGCCAGAGCTCAGTGCCCTGTGCTCACGCTGAAAGAGCCCTCTTGCCGGGGTATCGTGCAAGTAAATCATGTCGTTATTGGGAAAACGCACCACGACACGTCCCAGAGGATTGCTGCTCCCTGCCACTTGGCGAAGCATCACGCCTCCCGGACGCTGCCAATCGATCGTGCTCGCATCCAGCGTTTCTCCGGATAGGCTCACTACCTGAATGTTCTGCCGCGCCAGATACTGCTCGTCCTGGCGGATCCGTGGTAGCACATCTTCCCGCATGATGGTCGGGGGGATCGTCCAGCTTGGGTTGACGGTCAAGTGGCTGATCGAGGAGTGGATGATCGGCGTTTCACGACTGGGCGAGCCCACCACCACTCGGGTATCCCAATGCTGGCCATTGGGGCGCGTATAATGCAAGCGATAGCCTGCAATATCGACCCACACGTTGGGCGTGCGCTCCAGCGAAGGGCGAATCCAGCGGGCTCGCTCCAGGTTGATGCGCAGTTGGTTCACTCGTGCGGAGACGGGCATGTTCAGTGCCAGCCGTGTGCGCTCTCCCACTACGCCATCTTCTTGCAACTGGTGGCGTCGCTGAAAACGCATGACCGCTTGCGCTAACTCTCGGTCGAAGCTGCGAGGGTCAGCTCCTGACGCCTGCACGTCGACCATGGGGTAAGCGCTACTATCTGCTGCCAGCAGGTGGGGCTCGCCCCATAGCGTCAAGCGCTGGCGAAGCGTTTGCACGTCATCGTCGATATCGCCGGGGCGCAGCGACTCATCGCGTCTTGGTAAATAGGGCACGCTCATCTGATCGGCCAGCCGACGATAGTGCACCAACGCTTCACGAAGCTGGGCATAGGCCGCCATATTCGGCCTCGCCAGTGACAGCGCTTGCTCGACCCTCCCCTCCTCGACGGCTTGCACTACACGTGGCAGCGCATAACGCCGCTCAGGTCGCTGCAGATCCCAATTCGGCTCGACGCGTTTAGGATCCACTTTACCGATCGATAGATGATCCAACGCCAAGAGCAGGGCCCGAGTGGCTCGCACGTCGAAATTGGCCTTCGCACGATCGTCCAATTGCTGGCTTTGCTGGAAGTCACTCAGCAACGACGAGGCTTGATAGTCGTCGGGCGTCAACCCGTCATCGGGCAACGTGTTCAACGCGCTGACCAGCGACTGAACGCGTTGAAGCTCTTGCCACGCCGGCTGCCCACCGCGCAGTTCATAGAACGACGCGATGGGCAGCGACCCTTCATGGTGTTGAAGATGCTGCGCGAGGGCTTGCTGCAACGCGGCGCTGGCTGGCTCATTGGCATCGGCCATTATCGGGCCGCTCAGCGCCAGACAGAGCGCCGCTCCTATCGCCCATCGTCTTAGTGGCTGGTGGTCGTTCATCGCCTCTCCTTGCGTTACTATGCTGCGTTGTAATGTGGCTTCACTCTTTTTGCTTACCGTCGTATCAGTAGTTCCCGTTCTGATACACGTTTTTTATCATAGCCGCTTACGCTGACTCTTGATGTATCGACCTCGTTACGCTTTTGACTCCTTCAGCAGGATAACGCCCCATGCTTTTTCGATCACGCATGATGAATGTACTGTTTTCTTTATCCATCGTACTGTTTTCTTATCCTCTTCAAGCCGCTGGCTTTTTCTCTCAAGTGGCCGCCGCCCCAGCTGCGGGGGTATCCCCCCTTCATCATCAGTTACTGCAGTTAGCGCCTAATGCCACGCCAACTGCCCTCAGGTTAGCGGCCCAGGCATTGAGCTGTGCCGATCCATCCGCAGAGCGGCTGGCCGTCATCGATTACTCGCTGCCATCCACAGAGCCGCGCATGTGGGTGTTCGATCTTCACCAACATCAGCTGCTGTTCGAGGAATTAGTGTCCCATGGACAAGGATCTGGCGATGCCGTGGCCAACGCGTTTTCCAATGTTCCCGATAGCCATCAATCCAGCATCGGTCTGTTTCGCACCATGAACAGTTACTACGGCCGCAATGGCTATTCACTACGCTTGGATGGCCTGGAGCCTGACGTCAACGATCTGGCCTTCGAGCGAGCGATCGTCATTCATGGCGCGGACTACGTAAGCCACGATTTCATCACCCAAACCGGTCGCCTAGGGCGAAGCCATGGCTGCCCGGCGGTACGTGAGGACATCACTTACCCGCTAATCGACAGTCTAAAAGAGGACCAGTACGTCTTCGCCTACTATCCGGATGAAGAGTGGTTAGCCACGTCAGCGTTTTTACGCTGTGAGTCGTCGACGCCCATGCACCTAGCCGAGATGAAATAGCGCAGGCGAGTGGTATGGCGATGCTCCTTTTTTGCGATGACAAGAGGCTGATTTTCATCAGCTAAGGCCACGCTTCACAGGCAAACATAAAAACCTTCTGCAATACTTTGTGACAAAACATCACAAATTGCGTCATCACTGAAGGTACCGGTCAATGTTTGCCTTTATGCACCCCTATCAAACGATCCGCCGCCTGGAGCAGCAAGTCGCCGAGCTACACGCTCAATTGGCCGTGGCCAAGAGCACGCGGGGCTGCCGCACGATTAGCTTAATGACGCCCCTGGAGTCGGTGAGTATGCTTCAGTCCAAAGGCGCGGATATGCTCACATCCCTAGAAGAGGGCGCCGAACGGCACGCCGAACAGCTTGCCAGTGAACGCGCCACGCTCACCGACCTGTTTACCCGGCTACATGACGCAGAAAAAGCGTCTCAACATCTTCAACAGCAGTGTCAAAGGCACCAGCAGGCCGATACGCATTACGCGGCGCCACTCGCCAGCGACACGGCCCTTCACGAGCTGCGCGGCATGAGCGTCGAACTCGCCCGTATGGCTGGTCATACCCGAGCCTTGGCGATGAGCACGGCACTCGAAGCGGTTCACGTTCAGGAAGCGCCCAGCGGCCTCACCGCCGTGGTGAGCGACATCCAGCACCTGGCCGAGCGCACCCAGCAGTTGGCGCACCAGTTGGATCAATGGGTCGAGCAAACGGCTACCATGCTGAAGGAGGATGCTGGGGTCCTTGGCCATCAACGCGAAAGCGCAAACGCTTTGGCGCGCGCCGCGCAAGACGCCGAACAAGTGATCGAACAGCTCACCGACCAAGCACGCCATATGTACAAGGTGATCCACCACAGCACTACGACGGCCTGTCTACACGCGGCCAAAGTGGAACATGCCGTGTGGAAAAGTCGTCTTTACCAGCAACTATTATCAGCTTCCCAAGAAGTTCCTCTTACGGATCAGCACCACTGCGCGCTGGGTCGCTGGTACTTGGCAGGTGACAGTCGCCGCTATCAGCAAAGCGATGCTTACCGTGCACTGGCCGTGGCTCACCGCCGTTTCCATGAGAGCGGTCTAGAGGCCTTGCGCTATTCCCGACAGGGGGACCTGACCGGCGAGCTGGCCTCGCTGGCGCTCATGGAAGAGGCCAGCGTGACGCTGGCCCAGCAGCTCGACCGGTTGATGGAGCATGCGGTGTACGACCAGCCGCTGCCCCAGACCCGTTCATCACCGTTGGCCGACGCTCCCTAGTCTGCGGGGTAGTTCCCCATTCTTCCGTCCGGCGACTTTTATGCCATGCTAAAGGCACTTCCATCAAAGACGGAAAGGATGACGATGGCACCGGTAAAAAAGCTCGACCTCGCGCTACAGGGCGGAGGTGCTCATGGCGCGTATACCTGGGGGGTGATCGACCGCCTTCTGGAAGATGATCGCATCGAGATCGAGGGCATCAGCGGCACCAGCGCAGGCGCCATGAACGGCGTGGTGATGGCTGATGCTTTGACTCGAGGCGGAAAGCGAGCGGCGCGTCAGGCACTGCGGGAGTTTTGGCAGGCCGTTAGCCGCGCAGGCATGGCAAGTCCCATTCGCCGCTCCCCTCTGGATATTCTGACCGGCAACTGGAGCCTCGACCACTCGCCGGGCTATATCGCCATGGACTTGATGACGCGCCTCGTATCACCTTACCAACTCAACCCACTCAATTTGAATCCGCTACGGGATATCGTGGCGGCTCATATCGACTTCGAACGCGTACGCCAGTGCGACCAGCTCAAGCTTTTCGTCGCGGCTACCAATGTACGCACGGGCAAGCAGCGCGTCTTTCGCCGCGAAGAGATGAGTGTCGACGCCGTCATGGCCTCCGCTTGCCTGCCGTTCATGTTTCAAGCGGTGGAGATCGATGGCGAAGCGTATTGGGACGGAGGCTACATGGGCAATCCGGCGCTGTTCCCTCTCATGGAGGAGTGCAGCGCGCGGGACATCCTGCTGGTGCAAATCAATCCGATTCGTCGCGAAGAGCTTCCCACCTCAGCCTCGGCGATCATGAACCGCCTCAACGAGATCACCTTCAACGCTGCGCTGATCAAAGAGGTACGTATGATCGCACTACTCAAGCACGCTCTCGAAGAGCAAGGTATCGAGAACTGCTATCAACAGGCCCTCTTTCACCGCATTAGCGGCGACCAAGCCCTGGATAACCTATCGGTTTCCAGTAAGCTCAACTCCGAATGGCCCTTCCTTTGTCACCTATTCGAGCAAGGCCGAGAGGCGGCCGAGCATTGGCTCGCCACGCATTTCGATGCCCTTGGCAGGGTGTCCACACTCGATATCGATACGGTCTACCTACACGAATAAGCGCGCTCACGCCCAGCCACTGCCCCAACTTAGCGCACGCTGCCCAAGCAGAGTGCGCTAAACGAGCGTTAAGTGCTCTACTCTCCCCCGTCTTTGCTATTTGCCAAGCAGTCTCCTATCTAAGCAAAATCTTTAACCAACTGTTTTCACTGATTTAAAAGAGTGATGGCGGAGTATTTGCTTATTTTTTCTACATGGTGATAGGCGTGGACCAGGCCCAACAGGGTACGAGTGCGTCGGACCTGACCTTCAACGATGAAGGCATGTTCCCGTAACCACGTAACGCCTGCGCGTTGCGTCTCGACAAACTCGTTCGTACGCTGTGAGGTCACTCCCATGGAGATCCGCAACAAAGCCAACCGTATCCGGTTGCTCAATTTCTCGACGCCGCAAATGCGGGCCTTTCACCTCTCCTGGTTTGCATTCCATATCTGCTTTTTTGGCTGGTTCGGTATCGCACCACTCATGGCCGTGGTGCGCGAGGATCTCGCGCTAACGCAAACCCAAATCGGCAATACCATCATCGCCTCGGTGGCGATCACCGTGATCGTTCGGCTGCTGATCGGTGTACTCTGCGACCGTATCGGCCCACGCAAAACCTATACGGGCCTGTTGATGCTGGGCTCCATTCCCGTGATGGGAATTGGCCTTGCCGACAGTTTCGAGACCTTCTTACTGGCACGCTTGGCGATTGGCGCCATCGGCGCATCGTTCGTCATTACCCAATACCACACCACCTTGATGTTTGCGCCCAACGTGGTAGGCACCGCCAATGCCACCAGCGCTGGCTGGGGCAACCTGGGCGGCGGTACCACCCAAATCGTCATGCCGCTGATTTTCGCCGGCGTTCTGATGCTCGGCGTGAACGAAGCCCTCGGCTGGCGACTCGCCATGGTGGTGCCTGGTGTGGTGCTGTTCTTTACCGGTATTGCCTACTGGCTGTTCACACAAGACGCCCCCAATGGCAATTTCAGCGAGCTGCGCGCACGCGGTGAGCTGCCACCCGCTACCGGTGAGCACGGTGCCGCCCAAAGCTTCCTGGCGGCGGCGAAGGATATCCGCGTATGGGCACTGTTCGTCGTGTATGGGCTCTGCTTTGGCGTCGAGCTAACGATCAATAACATTGCCGCCATCTACTTCTTCGACAAATTCGATCTGACCCTGGCGACCGCTGGGCTCATTGCCGGACTCTTCGGCTTGATGAACATCTTCGCTCGCACACTGGGCGGCGTGTTTTCCGATCTGTTCGCCAAACATGGTGGGCTCAAAGGGCGCGTTCGCTGGCTTTTCATAGCGCTGGTGTGCGAAGGCATTGCCCTAGTGGCGTTTTCCCAAATGCACGTGCTCAGCCTAGCCATTGGCATCATGCTGGTATTTAGCCTCTTCGTGCAAATGGCCGAAGGCGCCACCTTTGGCGTCGTGCCCTTTATCAACAAAAAAGCCCTGGGGGCCGTGGCCGGTATCGTAGGGGCCGGCGGCAACGTGGGCGCGGTGTCTGCGGCGTTTCTGTTTCGTAGCGAAAGCTTGAGCTACCAGCAGGGCCTTTTCTACCTGGGCCTGACCGTGTTGGTACTAGCGTCTTGCGTACTGGTGGTGCGTTTTAGCGAGGCCACCGAAGCCGAAGAGGCCAGCGCATACCGTGATGCCGTCGGCGACGATACGGGGGCAGGTGCTCTCTCACTACGCTAATATCGATGAACACTACCCCTGCAGGCGCGCCACTGCGGGGGCGTTTGACTTTTGGCGGCGAGTATCAAGGAAATCACCATGTCTTCTGCCCAACAGCTTCTCTTTACTGCCCTGCGCTGCGACATCGATAACCTTCACCATCTCGCTACGACCGTGGATATCGTGAGCGATATCAGCCAGTTCATTCATGTGCTGCAGCGCGAACGCGGCGCCTCGACGATTTACCTGGCCTCACAAGGTAAGCGTTTCAAAACCCGCCGAACGACCTACGTTCAACATAGTCAATCGGCCGAAGCCTCGATGCGCCTGCGTTTAGAAACGTTCAGCCAGGAAGCTCGACCTCAAGCCACCGCACGCTTGCTGCGCCGCATTGCCAGCGTTTGGCTAGCGCTGGATGAGCTCGATGCCCTGCGTCGAGCCATCGATACCTTTCATATTTCACCGGACGCGGCCACGCAGGCATTCAATCACCTGATTAGCGGTTTATTGGCGATCGTCTTCGAGGCCGCAGACACGGCTGTCGATCCAGACATCACCCGCGCTCTGGTAGCCACGTTCCACCTCATGCAAGGCAAGGAGCTTGCCGGACAAGAGCGTGCCTGCGGTGCCTTTGGGTTTACCCTAGGCCATTTCGATGACGCTCATCGCACGCTGCTCAACGAACTCGTCGAGTCCCAGCAACGCTGCTTCGATACGTTTGCCGAATTCGCCACCCCAGAAGCACTGAGCGCTTGGGAACAGTCGCTTTCGCCCCGAACGCTGGCCGGTATTAGCCAGCTACGCGACATCGCCTGCCAACGCTCGGAACATCGAACGGCGTCGGGCAACACCTTGGGGGAAACCTGGTATGAGCTGACGACCCTACGAATCGATACCATCAAAACGGTGGAAGACACGCTCAACACGCAGCTCATGGCCCTATGCCACCATAAAATCGCCCACGCACAAGCGGCGCTGGATCACGCCTCGGCCACACCCGACAGACCACTTCCAGCCCCCTGCGAACAGTTGCTGGCGCTTAGCCCCTCTCAACCGCTGGGCGATTTGACCGCCACTGCTCTCCATTCGCCGCTGAGTCGTTCGCTGCTGGAATTGACGCATGCGCAGTCGAGTCGTCTGCAAGGACTCAGCGACGAACTGGAAAACACGCGCAAAGCGCTGCGGGAGCGGAAGCTGATCGAACGAGCCAAAGGCCTCATCATGGCCCATCAGTCGATGAGCGAGGAGGAGGCGTACCGTTTTCTGCGCAAAACGTCGATGGATCAAAGCAGAAGCATGGCCGATATGGCACGCTCGATCCTAGATCTCTCTGCCATGCTGCAACGACAGCAAGATACACCCTAGCGACGGCGCTCGTTTGCAACCCCACTCGGTTTTGGCCATGCTGAAGGTTCATGTATGACAGCAAGGAGAGCCAACGATGCAAGACCGCGTACTGTTAATTACCGGCGCTTCCAGCGGCATTGGCGCGGCCACCGCCCGGGCAGCGGCCCGAGAAGGGTATCAACTGGTGCTGGCCGCGCGTTCTGCCGATAAGTTGACCTCCCTTGCCCAAGAGCTCGGCCCAGAGAACGTGCTCACGTGCGACGTCGATGTCACCGACTTACACCAGCAGCAAGCCATGGTGGAGCACGCCATTGAAACGTTCGGCCGTATCGACGCGGTATTCGCCAATGCGGGCCGCGGGGGCTCGCCCGGCGGTTTTAGCAGCGCCGACCATAACGCTTGGCGGGAGATGATTCTGACCAACATTTACGGCGTTGGCCTAACCTTGCAGGCCTGCCTGCCGGAGCTGAAACGCCGTCAAGGACACGTGCTGCTGACCGGTTCGGCTGCGGGACGCACGACCATCCCCGGTTCTATGTACAGCGCCACCAAATGGGCGGTCACGGGCATTGGTTACAACCTGCGCGAAGAGTTGCGCGGCTCCGGCATGCGGGTCACATTGATCGAACCCGGTATGGTCGACACACCGTTTTTCGACGAGCCGCCCGAGTATGCGCTGCAAGACCGCGATATTGCCAATGCGGTGATCTACGCGCTCGCTCAGCCGCCACACGTGGATGTCAATGAAATCTTGGTACGCCCGACGCCCCCCAAAGAGTGACCCCAACGCCACGGCGGTTGTAATTGCACTTGGCCGCCCACATAAACGCTGCATTATGAAGCGTGCTAACAAAAATAGCCCGCTGACCATGCACGTTTATTAGGTGATTTATGAGCCAACTTGCGAGCACCGCCCTCTCCGTTCTGGATCTTGCGCCCATTCGTCAAGGCGGAAGCGCAGGCGAAACGTTCCGTGACAGCGTATCACTGGCCCAGCATGCAGAATCGCTGGGCTATCGGCGCTACTGGCTAGCCGAGCACCACAACATTGCCGGTATCGCCAGCGCCGCCACCTCGGTCTTGATTGGTCACGTGGCGGGGCAAACGTCCACGATACGCGTGGGTAGCGGTGGCATCATGCTGCCCAATCATCCACCGCTGGTCATTGCTGAGCAGTTTGGCACGCTTGAGACGCTCTATCCTGGGCGCATCGACCTGGGCCTTGGCCGAGCCCCTGGGTCGGATGGGGCGACCATGCGAGCAATGCGCCGTCACGCCCATGCAGGTGTCGACGACTTCCCGGAGCGGTTAGAAGAGTTGCGCCGCTATTTAGACGACGAGGATCCCCGCCAAACCGTCAAAGCCGTGCCCGGCCAGGGCACACACGTACCCATTTGGCTACTGGGTTCTAGCGGCTACAGTGCCCAGCTTGCGGCGAAGCTGGGCCTGCCCTTCGCATTTGCCGCCCAGTTCGCCCCGGGTTATCTGTTCGAGGCACTCCGCCTCTATCGAGACAACTTCCGCCCCTCCGCGCATTTAGAGTCACCCTATGCCATGGTCGGCTTGCCGGTCATGGCGGCTGATAGCGACGAGATGGCGCACTACTTGGCCACCACCGCCCAGCAAAAATTCTTGAACCTGATCCGGGGGAAGCCGACACAATCGCTGCCACCGGTCGATGCCTTGGATTGGTCACCCATGGAACGCGCCCAGGTGGAGCAGTTTTTGGGAGCAGCCATCATCGGTGGCCCAGAAACGATCAAAGCACAGCTAGCCGCGTTTCAAGAACGCACGGGGGCCAACGAGCTGATGATCAATAGCGATTTTTACAGTCACGCGGATCGCTTGCGGAGTTATGAGATCGTCGCCGAGGCAGTTCGTTAAACTGTCTGCCTTAACCTTTAGCGACCAGAAAAGCGCCTGCTGCGAACATCAGCGAACCGGCCGTGCGGTTGGTGCCTTTTTGTGCGCGCTCGGACTGAAAGAAGCGGCGTGCGGAAGACGCACATGAGGCGACCAACATCAATCCCATCATCAGCCCCACCAGCGTCAACCCGACCGCCAACACCATATCGCTGCGGTCGAGCGCGGTGAGATCGATAAAGGTCGGTAAGAAAGCGATATAGAACAGAATGACTTTCGGGTTGGAGGCCGAGATCATAAAACCTTGCAGAAAACTCTTTGCAGCATCACGACGCCAAGCGCCACGGCTGGCTGGGAGGGCGTCGAGCGTTTGCGGGGATACCTCGGCGGTCCACATTTTCCAGCCCAAATAGAACAGGTAGATGGCGCCAGCGTAGCGCAGTAGAGTAAAGGCGTCTCCCCAGTGTTCCGCCAGCGCCGCCAAACCGTAAAACGCCAGCAGCAGGTAAATCACATCGCTGACCGTCATTCCCAAGGCTAACGGGATACACGAGCGCGCTCCCGATGCCATTCCCTTCGCCAGCAGGGCAAAAATACCCGGTCCGGGGGTCACGGCGAAAACGAAAATCGCCAGAAAATACGTCAGAGCACTCTCAACGGTCATGGTCTTGCCCTCTTGCGGTCCAGTGGTTCACTTATCAACGTACCCGTCGCGCAGATACGCATTAGAGTGTGCTAACGTTGCGCATGACGACACCCATGGAAGACACCTTATGTCCAGCCTTCAGTTTTCGCCGATGACCGCCAAAGAGTTCGCGCTCTTCTGGCCTACGTTTCAAGCCATTGTAGCCGCCCAGGAAACCTACGCGATAGACCCCCACATTAGCCAAGAGGCAGCGTTTGCGCTGTGGTGTCAAACGCCACGTCTTAGCATGGCGGTAAAAGATGAGCAGGGAACACTGCTGGGCAGCTACTACTTGAAGGCCAACGCCGCAGGCCCCGGCCAGCATGTATGTAACTGTGGTTATATGGTCACACCGCAAGCGCGGGGCAAAGGGGTGGCAAGCGCCATGTGCGAACACTCACAGCAAGAGGCCCTGACGCAGGGGTTCAAAGCCATGCAGTTCAACGCCGTCGTCGCCAGCAATCACGTGGCCGTAGGCTTATGGCAACGCCTTGGCTTCGAGATCGTCGGTACTGTGCCAAACGCCTATCAGCACGCTTCATTAGGGTATGTGGATACCCATGTCATGTACAAAGCACTAACCCCGCACTAACCAAGCGCTTCTACCCTCGATCAACATAGGTTATTTTCTACCCCTTGAAAGAGACCTTCTCATCAGGGATAACGGTTAAGCATGAGCAGGGCATTTTTAATCGAGCCTCCGTTGACCCTATCGATTCGTGCCATAACAAAAATTACGTTAGGGTGACTCTCTTGACGACGACTCGCTTGGCCTATCGATGCCTAATCACCCTTCACTGCTGACGCGTATCTCTTTGCGCACCCGCATCATTGGCTTGATCACCTCGTTAGTGATTGCCATCACGCTCCTGCTGAGCTGGGTCGCTTCCCGCGAGGCGGCGCTACAACTCGAGGAAAATATCGGGTACCGCAGCGCTGATACCGCGTATCAAATGGTGGATAAACTCAGCCGCAGCATGGATGCGCGGGTTAAAGAGGTGCGCCTACTGTTGGGCATCAAAGAGTTTGCCGATCGCACCGACCCCTCCTCGGTGCGCGCCCAGCTCGAACATCTGCAGCGTAACTATGACGTGCCGTCTTGGATTGGCGTAACGAATGCCAGTGGAACGGTGATCGCCTCTACCGGAGGGCTTCTCGAAGGATCGTCGATTGCCCAGCGGCCGGTATTTATCGAAGGGCGACAAGCGTTATGGGTGGGGGATGTTCATGATGCCGTCATGCTATCCCAGCTACTCCCCAACCCCACGGGCGAGCCCATTCAGTTCGTCGATATCGCCGCTCCGCTCACCGATTCGAGGGGCATCTTTACTGGTGTGCTCGCCGTCCATCTCAGCTGGGAGTGGGCAAAACAGGTGAAAAACTCAATGCTTTCACCGCAACTGCGTGCCCAGCAAACCGAACTACTGCTGCTCTCCTCGCAAGGCACGGTGATTCTTGGCCCCACTGAACTTGTCGGTGAATCGCTGGCGTTCATGGAGGGAACTATTAACAGCCCCACACCCACTTGGACCATCGAAACCTGGCCCGATGGGGAACGTTATGTCACGGGAATAGCGCGTAGCCATGGGTTTGGAGATTTCCCAGGCTTGGGCTGGGTCGCTGTGAGCAGGCAGCCCGTGAGTACTGCTTTCATTCCAGTCGACCAGCTTTACGAACTGATTCTCGGCACGGGGCTACTGGTAGCGCTGTTGTTTTCCATCATCGGCTGGATCGTGGCCGCTCGTTTAGTCGCACCGCTCACGCGCTTGGCGCGCGCGGCTGACAACATCCAGACGGCCACCAGCCGCAGCGAATTGACGCTGGAAACCGGCTCCCCCGAGCTCAAACGGCTATCGACGTCCATGCGTGACATGGTCGAGCGCTTGATCGATCAACGCCGCACCATCAGCCGTTTGGAAGACTTGGCCAATACCGACCCGCTGACGGGGCTGGCTAACCGCGCCTTCCTCAACCACTACCTGCAGCATACGCTGCCCGAGGCACGTCGGCAGCACCAGAGCGTCATCGTACTGCTCTTCGATCTCGATGGCTTTAAACGGGTCAACGATGAGCTTGGCCATCATGCGGGGGATTTACTGCTGATCGAGGTCACCCAACGGCTCAAGTCGACGTTGCGCAGCGGTGACGTAGTGGCTCGTTTAGGGGGCGACGAATTCGTGATGATTCTGAAAAGTACGGCTGAGCAAAGCGCCCATGTGGTGACGGATGTCAGCCAACGGCTGCTGCAACGTATCGCAAGCCCGGTGATGCTGCCCGGAGGGCACCAAGCGCAGGTAGGTTGCAGCCTGGGAGCAGCCTGGTGGCCTCAACACGGCCACGACATCGAACACGTCATGCAGCTAGCCGATATGGCGCTCTATCAGGCCAAAAGCAAAGGCAAACACCGATTGGTCATTTACGGGGAATCGTCTTGAAACATTCCTGCAACTGCGCTTCGGCCACATCGCTGCCCAGTGCAGTCAAGTAGGCAATGTTTCGTTCAGGGATGGCGGCCGTATCTCCGTAAAACGCGATGGCTCGCTCGACGCTAGCCTCGCGCAGTACGTGCACCATGGGATAGGGCGAACGATTGGAGTAGTTGGCGGCATCGTCGGGGTCTGCGCCATCGAAGCAGTAGTCAGGGTGAAACGTGGCCAACTGATACACACCGTCGTAGCCTAGTTCGATCAATAGATTTTCCGCCAGCTCGACGTAATCCAGATAGTGGTCGAAACTTTTAAACAGCGTCGGAAACGTCAATAAAGTCGTCTCTGTTTCAGGGTGCTCGTCGAGCCAAACCATCTCGGCAGCCAGCTCCTCCAACGCTACTTCCACTTTTTTAGAACGCACCACCTCCACACGTATCGTGTCGTTCTCTAACTCCCGTTTGGCAAAAGGGCAAATCTCGTGTCCTACGATAAACCGGCGCACCCAAACGAGTGTCTGCTCCACGATTTGCTGATCGGCGTCTTGCGTCATCTCCACTCCCACATTGGCCTGCTGTAAGCACTTTTTAGGTGGCGAGTGCCTCGCGCTGTCCACCAGTGTACAGCGAAGTTCACTACCCCGTCAGGCGTGCTGCTGATAGCGAGCCAGCGCGACCTCGTAGGATTTATGAATATGATCATCCATCAATGCCCGGGCAGCACGCGCATCGCGCTTGAGCGCCAGCTCCACCAATTCGTGGTGCTGCTCATCCAGTTCTTGTCGAATGGTGGGCATCTTGGGGCCTAAACGCCGGTATCGATCGAATTGGTCGTGCAACTGCTCGATGAACCGCAACAGCCACACCGAGCCGCAAGGCGCCACCAGGGTCCGGTGGAAGTGGGTGTGCAGACGCTCCCACTCCTCGCCTTTGTCCAGCGTAATATCCGCTCGCTTCAAGCGGTGCGCCGCCGCCAGCAAATCGGCTTCCCACACAGCATCGCCGTGGGCAATGGCGCGCTCTAGCGCCATTCCTTCCAACTCGGTGCGAAGGCGCGCAATGTCATCGAGCTCTTCACGGGTAAGCTTGGGTACCCTAAACCCTCGCTGATTCTCTTGAACCAGCAAACCATACGCTGCCAGTTTATTCAGCGCCTCACGCAGAGGGCTGAGCCCCACCTGATACTGCTCTTTGAGCGCATTGATGGCGAGCTTTTCGCCTGCTTTGAAGCGCCCCCCCACCAAGTCTCGACGCAGCACATCGTAGATAGAACTAGAGGCGCTGCTGGTGGGAAGCTGCACGTGCTTATTCATTTCGGCGTCCTTTTGCGTCACATCGCAAGGCTTCGGTTATCGGAACGTCCAACACTAGGTGTTGACGCCTCTTGGTAGGCTCACCTATATTCTATTTTAGACAAAATAATCGATTTTTTAACCAACAAACGATAAATAGGGACATTTATGCTGTTGACCTCATCGATCTCCTTACAGGCGCTGACTGCATGAAGCAAACTGCACTCTTTTGGGCTTTTTTCCGCGTCGGTATTTTCGGTTTTGGCGGCGGCCCGGCCATGATACCGCTGGTCAGAGCGGAAGTCGTGACACGCCACCAGTGGCTGACGGATGAAGAGTTTGCCGATGTGTTGGCCATTGGCAATACCCTACCCGGGCCTATCGCGACCAAAATGCCCGGCTATATCGGCTATCGAGTCGCGGGCATCAGCGGCTGTGCTGCCGCGGTGATCGCCGTCATTCTGCCCATGATCGTGGCCATGATCGTGATGCTTGGCATTTTTAGCCGCTACCGCGACGTCGCCTGGATTCGCGGTATGGGGCAAGCGGTCATTCCCGTGGTCATGGTCATGATGGCGCAACTGACCTGGGACTTCTTCGATAAGTCCAAAGCCGCCCTTGGCTGGTGGGTCAGCATTGTGATGGCGGTCGCGTCGGGTGCGGTGATTTACTGGCTCGGCGTGCACCCTGGCTGGGTCATTGGAGCCATTCTACTCACGGCACTGCTACGCCCTTCGCGTAAAAAACACGTGGAGGGCACCGCATGATTTACTGGGATCTATTTCTAGCGTTTTTCATCCCCAACATCATTGGTTATGGCGGCGGTCCTGCCATCATTCCGCTTATTGAAGCCGAGGTCGTCGGCCGCTATGGCTGGATGACTTCACAAGGTTTTGCCGAAACCCTAGCCCTTGGCAACGCGCTGCCTAGCCCCATCGCCACCAAAATGGCGGGCTATGTAGGTTACGAGGTAGCGGGCATCGGCGGCGCATTCGTCGCCGTGGCCGCCACGGTAGTTCCTTCACTGCTGCTCATGCTTGGCGCACTCGGGCTTCTATATCGCCACCGTGACTCCCCGCGCGTCAAGCGCATGAGTCAGTGGGTACGCCCCGTCATCGCCATGATGATGGCGTGGCTCACCCTCGGCTTTTTTATGGAAAGTATCGACGCAAGCGGCGCACTCCACACACTGCTCTTGGGTGTCGTGGCGGCTCTTGCCCTGGTGCGCTTTAACACTCACCCCGCCTTTGTCGTTATCGGCGCCTTGGTTTATGGAGGGCTCTTTCTCGGCTGACCTGTTGTGCACTAAAGACGATTCACTGCAGACAATAAGAACCCAAAATGGGACCACGCGCTCACCTCACCGCTGCTTGACGCAGCGGATCACCACACCAACCCCATCAAAAAGGTGTATAAAAATGACGCGTTCTAAACTTGCTCTAAGTACCACACTCGCCGCCATTGGGCTGACGTCCAGCCTGGCGCTCCTATCCACTGCCCACGCGGATTATCCCGAGCAGGATATTCGTTTGATCATTCCTTATGGGCCCGGTGGTGCCACGGATATTATTTTCCGTTTGGTATCACAAGAAGCAGAGCAGCACTTAGGTGCTTCGATCGTTCCGGTAAATATGGCCGGGGCGGGCGCAACGCTTGGGTCACGCAACGTCAAGGACGCCACGCCCGATGGCTACACGCTGCTGGGCAGCCATGACACCATTGCGCTTTCAAAGCTCGCCGGTACCGTCGATTACTCCTACGACGCGTTTGAGCCCATCGCCCTACTCACACAAACCATCAATATTCCAACCACGTATGCCGGACACCCCGTAGAGAGCGCGGCAGATATTGCTGACTACGTACGCGAAAACCCAGGCCAAGTTCGTTTCAGCATGATTCCAAGCTCTACCGATCATTTCTTTTGGGCACAGTTTTTCCAAGAGGCTGGCATCGATATGGCCGATGTTCGTCTAGTGGGCTACCCCGACACTGGCCAACAAGTATCGGCATTGATGGCAGAGGAAGTGGACTTTGCCATGTTCAACCTGCCTTCTGGGGGCGCTTTTTATGAAGATGGTACGTTCAAGCCTCTCGGGATTGCGCATCCCGAGCGTTTAGACAGCATGCCGGATGTAGCGACCCTTCGGGAGCAAGGTATCGAGATGGATCACTCCACCAGTCGCGGTATCTTTGCGCCCAAAGGCACACCTCAAGAGGTACTGGATGCCGTCGCAGAGGCCTATGGTCAAGCACTGGAGGAGGAGCAAGTACAAAGCCGAATCGAGAATGAGTTCGGCTCGGTTGTACGCTTCCTGGCAGGCGAGGATTACCAAGCGTTCTTAGAGGAAAACGAGGCGGCGCTTTCGGCGGCGGCTGAAAACATCGATTTCCAAAACTAAGCGTTTCGACGTCATTTCTCGCTCATGCTCCCAGGGCAACGCGCCTGGGAGCACCTGGAGGCTATGCTAATGCTAACGCTTACCAAAGACCGCGCGCTGGCGCTCGCGCTGCTTGTAATGGTGGCTGTCATGTGGGTGGAGTCGAGCTCCATTCGCCCGCCGACAAGCTGGCAGCCTTATGGATCTGCCCTGTTCCCACGCATGTTACTCGTCACGATCGGGCTTTTATCGCTTTTGCTGCTGATCCGCTCTCTGTTCACCCGCGTTGCTCCCGTGGCGTCCTGGCGAATGGAGATCAGCGGTTGGTTCGCGCGGCGTAAGTCCGTCGTAGCGCTCTTTATACTGTTTGGGCTTTATGCCGTACTGCTGCCCTTACTGGGCTATATCGTGGCCACCATCGGTTTTTTAGTGGCCTCTTTTGCTTTGCTGTTAGGCGTCGACACCAAGCGTAAATGGCTGATTAACCTAGGGATCAGCTGCACGTTCGTGCCGCTGGTATTCGTGATTTTCCGCTATGGCCTGAACGTATGGCTGCCCTAACGCTGAGGAACGACCAATGACTCCTTTCTTTCTTCAAGCACTCAGCGAGGTCGGAAGCATCTCCGTCCTGGGCTTGATCATCCTCGGCGTGCTGTTCGGTATTGTCGGGGGGAGCATCCCGGGCTTTACCGTGACCATGGCCATTCTAGTGGTCTTCCCTTTCACCTTTGCCATGGACCCGGTGAGCGGCGTATCACTCATGGTCGGCGTGTTTGTCGGCGGATACTCAGGCGGTATCGTATCGGGTGTCATGTTGGGTATACCGGGGACACCTTCATCGATAACGACCGTTTATGACGGCTATCCGATGGCCCAAAAGGGCGAACCCGGCAGAGCCCTAGGCATTGGCGTGATGGCCTCTTTTCTGGGCACGATTATCAGCGTGGCCGTGCTGGTCTTCTTTGGACCGCTGATTGCCAGTTTCAGCATGAATTTCCGCCCTTGGGAAATTACCGCGCTGATTCTCTTTGCCCTTACTCTAGTAGCCGGGTTATCGAATGGCGCGCTCTTGAAAGGCCTCTTGGCCGCCGCGCTAGGCTTGTTGATTACCACCGTCGGCTATGACCGCAACAGTAACCTGCGATTTGATTTTGACCTGCCTGCGCTTAGCTCGGGATTTGAGATGCTACCCGTAATGATTGGCGTCTTTGCCTTCTCCCAACTGCTCGGCAATATCGAAAAAATGCGCGACGGCCCCGACGGCGGCAAGGGCGTTGATACGAACGTGGCCATTCCTTACCGCCAGATCATGAGGGATATGGCGGGCCAAAAACTCAACACCCTACGCTCGTCATTGATCGGCAGCCTAATCGGCGCGCTACCGGGCACCGGCGGTACCGTTGCCAACTTTGTGAGCTACGATCAGGCGAAAAAGTTTTCCCGCCATCCTGAAACGTTTGGCACCGGAACGCCTAACGGGATCGTTGCCTCTGAGGCCTCCAATAGCGCAGTAGCGGGCGGCGCGTTCGTACCGACGTTAGCACTGGGCATACCGGGGGATCTCCCAATGGCCATCATGATGGGCGTGCTGATTCTTCACGGCATTACGCCAGGCCCGATGATGTTTGAGCAAAATCCCATTTTGGTCGGCGCCATCTATGCAAGCCTCTTGATCGGTGCGGTAGTGATGGTGCTGTGTAATCTGCTGCTGGTGCGCTGGTTCGCCAAAATTTCGTTAATTCCGCAACAAATATTGGTGCCCGTCGTACTGATGCTCTGCGCGATCGGCGCCTATGCACTCAATAACAACCTCTTTGATATCTGGGTGCTGTTTATTTTCGGGATCGTCGGCTACTTGCTGTGGAAGGCGGGGGTTCCTCTCACGCCGCTCATTCTCGGCGTGGTGTTGGGCAATAACTTGGAACGGCAGCTTTTCCGGGCGCTCGAACTCGACCCTAACTGGCTCACCTTTCTCACGCGGCCACTCTCTGCCCTGTTCTTAGTGTTGGCGGTAGCTTCGGTCGTCTTCTCGCTCTATCAAGACCGCAAACTGAAACGCCTAAAACCCGCGACATCCCAATAGTGATGACTCATCGACGCAAAGGATTCTACAACATGCATAACGACGCTCTCTATTACCCTAGCGCCTCGCGGCGTATGGCTACCTTTGGCAAGCGTGGCATGGTCGCCACTTCTCAACCGATTGCCGCTCAGGTCGGTATTACTATGTTGCAGCAGGGCGGCAACGCCATTGACGCCGCGATTGCCACGGCTGCCGCACTGACCGTCGTGGAGCCGACCTCGAACGGTATTGGCAGCGACGCGTTTGCGATCGTATGGGTCGATGGGAAGCTGCACGGTCTCAATGCCAGCGGGCCTGCCCCCCAGGCGGCCACGATCGAGGCCCTCGAATCTCTGGGGCATGACACCATGCCCAACCACGGCTTGTTACCAGTCACCGTGCCCGGCGCCCCTGCCGCCTGGGCGGCACTCTCCGAGCGCTTTGGCAAACTGCCGTTTGCCGATCTGCTCGCCCCGGCCATTGCACTGGCGGAAGAGGGATTTGCCGTGACGCCAGTGATCCATCAAATGTGGGAAGACGCCTTTCATAACTACGCCACTTACCCAGATGCGGCATTCAAGCCCTGGTTCGATACCTTTGCTCCCAAAGGCCGTGCGCCGCGTCCAGGCGAGCTATGGACGTCACCCGGCCACGCAAAAAGCTTATCTGCCATTGCGGTTACCAAGGCCGAGGCGTTTTACCGTGGTGAGCTGGCTGAAGCCATCGATGCGTTCTCCCGCGAGCACGGTGGTTTGATTCGTAAAGAGGATTTAGCGGCGTATCAGCCCGAGTGGGTCGACCCGATCAGTGTGCGTTATCAGGGCCACGATATTTGGGAAATTCCGCCCAACGGCAGCGGCATGATCGTGCTGCAGGCACTCGGCATGCTGGAACGGTTAGACCCGTGCCCAGGGGATGCCGTTGAAACCCTGCATCGTCGGATCGAAGCCACCAAGCTTGCCTATATGGATGGCTTCAAACACATCACCGAGCGCAGTGAGATGGTGCCTACCACCGAGCAAATGCTCGACGATGCTTACCTCAAGGCACGCGCGGCGCTGATCGGTGAACACGCGGTGGATCCTGCCCACGGTAACCCATTACAGGGAGGCACCGTTTATCTCGCCACCGCGGACGACGATGGCAATATGGTGTCGTTCATCCAGAGTAACTTCAAAGGCTTTGGTTCTGGCATGGTAGTACCCGGCACCGGGATTAGCCTACAAAACCGCGGTTGGTCGTTCTCGCTAGATCCTGAACATGCCAATGCACTGGCCCCCGGCAAGCGCACTTATCACACCATCATTCCGGGCTTCATCACCAAAGATGATCAGGCCGTTGGGCCCTTTGGTGTGATGGGCGGTTATATGCAGCCCCAGGGTCAGGTGCAAGTGGTCACGTCAATGATCGAGGATCAGTTGAATCCGCAAGCTGCGCTGGACATGCCGCGCTGGAAATGGACCACGGGTAGAACGGTCGAGGTGGAAGCCGACTTCCCCAACCACTTGGCGCTGGCGCTCGCCCGGCGCGGCCATAAGATCGTCAAGGTAGCCGACTCCATCAGCTTTGGCCGTGGTCAAATCATTCTCCGCGACCCTGTTACTGGCGTGCTGCAGGGCGGCACCGAACCCCGCACCGATGGGGCAGTGCTGCCGCTATAGTGCTTTTCAGCTCATCACCTGCTGCCCGAGTAAGGGCAGCAGGCTGGCTATCAACGCCAAAGCACCGCATCATGGCAGCCTATTGAATTGATGCTGCTACGCCACGATGCCGTACTCTCCTTCTTCTGCCTCCCCGTTTAATCGCTTTTTCAGCGTGTTTCGCTACAGTCGCCGTGCTCTGTTTCTGGTATGGGAAACCTCACGCTGGATGATGCTGGGCTTGGCGCTTTGTACGCTGGTGGCAGGCGTGCTGCCCGCGGTGGCCGCCTATGTGGGCCAACTGATCGTCGATGGCGTGTTGGCGGCCATGAAGAGTTATGAGGCGGCCCGTCAACCGGATATATGGGCAACGCTAATGCCGGTACTGGGCCTAGTAGCGCTCGAAGGCGCTATCATTGCGTTGATGGCGTTAGCCCAGCGTGGTCTCTCGGCCCAACAGTCGCTGTTAAGGGCATTGCTCGGTCAGAAAGTGAACGTCATGATTCTGGAAAAAGCGGGCACCCTATCGCTTAGCCAGTTTGAAGACTCAGAGCTTTACGACCAGCTCACTCGGGCTCGGAGAGAGGCCTCGACCCGCCCACTGGCATTGGTCAATAAAACCTTTGGGCTGCTGCAGAATGCCATTTCACTTGGCAGCTTTGCTTTTCTACTGGTGCAGTTTTCACCCTGGGCGCTACTGATCTTAGTGGTGGGCGCGCTACCGGTATTTTTCTCGGAAGCGAAATTCTCTGGCGATGCTTTCCGGCTATTTCGCTGGCGTTCACCGCAAACCCGCATGCAGATGTACCTAGAAACCGTACTGGCCCGAGAGGATAGCATCAAAGAGGTCAAACTGTTCGGTTTGGAGTCGCGTTTCCTGCAGCGCTACCGGGATATTTTTCATCAGCTCTATGGCGAAGACCGCCGCTTGACGTTACGCCGTGAAAGCTGGGGCTTCATGCTGGGCCTACTCGGAACGCTAACGTTCTACGCGGCCTATGGTTGGGTCGTCGTCGAAACCGTTGTCGGCGCGCTAACACTCGGGCAGATGACCATGTACTTAATGGTTTTCAAGCAAGGCCAAAGTGCGCTGTCGGCCAGCCTCACCGCCGTTAGCGGCATGTACGAAGATAACCTCTACCTTTCCAACTTGTATGAATACCTGGAACAGCCCACCGAAGCCGACGCTGGCCATGTGACCCAAGGTGCCGTGCAGGGCGACGGTCTGCGTTTCGAGCAGGTGAGCTTTGCCTACCCCGGTGGCCATGACGTGTTGCACGATATTTCGTTGCATATCCCTCCCGGCAGTAGCCTTGCCTTGGTGGGCGAAAATGGCTCGGGCAAAACAACGCTGATCAAACTATTGACGCGGCTTTACCGACCGACCCGGGGACGCATCTTGCTGGATGGCAGCGATCTCAACGACTGGGATACCCAAACGCTCAGAGCAAGAGTGGGGGTCATTTTTCAAGATTTCGTACGTTACCAGCTAAGCGTGGGTGAAAACCTTGGAGTAGGAGATACCGCGGCCTTCGATGATCAACAGCGCTGGCAACAGGCCGCCACAGATGGTCTAGCCGATGGTTTCATCGCACGCATGCCCGATGGCTACCACACCCAGCTTGGACGCTGGTTCAAAAATGGCCAAGAGCTCTCGGGCGGACAGTGGCAGAAAGTAGCACTATCCCGCGCTTACATGCGCAAAGAGGCCGATATACTGGTACTGGACGAGCCCACCGCCGCGATGGATGCCGCCGCAGAGGCGGATGTCTTTGCCCGCTTTCGTGATCACAGCCGCGACAAGATGACGATTCTGATCTCCCATCGTTTCTCGACCGTCCGCAGCGCCGACCACATCATCGTCATCGACCAAGGGCGCATCATCGAGCGCGGTACCCATGACACGCTCATGGAGACGAACGGGCGCTATGCGGCGCTGTTTCGTTTGCAGGCAGAAGGGTATCAATGACAAATATTCACACTTTACCCCGAGCCATTGTTCAAACGTAAACAATAGTGACACCGGCTTGTCCGTTATCGCCAGCCCTTTTATCTAATCGTATAGTTGAAGCATCCCAAAAAAGGCACGGGGGTGCTGCAAAATGAAAACCATTCACAAAATCAGCTTTAAATACGCGGCTGCTTTTATCGTTGTCGCTTTATCGCTCTTAGCGGTCGTCATTGCCGATGCGATGCTCGTCAACATGGTCAAAGGCCGACTCAATACGTTTATCGAAAACTACATTCCTGCCATGTCGGCGACGCTCAATGCCGATCGCGACTTATACCAAGCGCGTGTAGCGCAAATGGAATACGTATTGACGGAGCCGAGCTCCGAAAAAAGTACTGAACTGCTTGCAAGCTATGAAGAGAATGCACAACAAGCCTATGACAGAATGCAAGTGTATGCTCAGAAAATGCAAAACTACCCTTTACTCACAGAACACCTGCAAAACTTTGAACCTCTTTATGACAGCTGGAGGGTGGAGAGCCAACGGGTCTTTGAATTATATAATGCGGGAAATATCGAAGCCGCTTTAACTGCATTATCGGGTAGCTCCCTCGAGAGTTTCGAGCGCCTTCGCGAACTGTACGACATCTCTGACCAAAGCATTGAACGGGCAACAATAGAGGCAGAAACGACCGTATTAAATAGAATCAAAGCTCAACAAACAGCGACACTCGCTTTTTCGAGCATCGTCTTTTTAGTTGTCTTATTGATTGCTTTCATCGGCCCTAAATTGATGTCTAAAGCGATACGACAAGTGAGCTTCCGAATTAAAGAAATTACCGATGGCGATGGCGATTTAACCGCGCGTATTCATAATCAGCGTAAAGATGAGCTGGGAGAACTGGCGGTAGCGTTCAACGCCTTTATCCAGCGTATCGATGAGACCCTGCAATCCGTCAGCAGCAGCACGATTAGCTTACAGCACGCGTCAACGGAAATCGCTAAAGGCAGCCAAGAACTGGCCACACGTACCGAGCAAGCGGCTGCAAACTTACAACAGACGTCTGCCTCCATGGAGCAAATTGCCGCCGTAGTGAATAACGCATCCGACGCTGCCCAGCAAGCGAACCAGCTAGCGCTATCGACCCGAGACATTGCCCATCAAGGTTTGAATGCCATGCAGGGCGTTCAGAAAACCATGGGCAGTATTAGCGAGTCGTCCGGCCAGATCAGTGACATCGTCACCATGATCGAAAGCATTGCCTTTCAAACCAATATATTGGCTCTCAACGCCTCGGTCGAAGCAGCCAGAGCAGGAGAGCATGGCAGAGGCTTTGCCGTGGTGGCACAAGAGGTACGCATCCTGGCAAGCCGCACGAGTGAAGCGTCGAAGAGCATTTCCGAGCTCATTAGCACGTCGGCGGAACGCACCCACTCCGGCGTCTCGCAAGTAAAAGCCGCCAGCGACACGCTGCACAGCATGATGCAAAGCATCGAGCGGGTTGCCGATGTGGTGGCAGAAATCAGTGCCGGGGCAAAAGAGCAAAGCGTGGGCATTGGTCAAGTCAATGACGCGGTGAACGAACTCGATAGCATGACGCAGCACAATGCATCGATGGTGGAGGAGTCTAGCGCTGCCGCTGCGGAACTGCGCGAGCAGGCAGATCGACTCAGTACGCTGGTGGGCTCCTTCAAATTGAGCCACAGTGATTCGAACGTTGATTCGAAGCGTCAAGCCTTACTTGATCAAACAATGAAACGCACACTACCTTTATCAACTACAGTGCCTAAGAATTTAGTGAGTCGCCCAGCCCCTCAATGGGAGTCTTTCTAATGTCATCAATGATACTTCTCGTTTGAATTAACGGCGTTTCCATGCGTCTTCGGGTTTCTCCCCTGGCCCCCGAAGGCGCTTTTGCACTGCCGGGACTGGCCATGCGTTTGTTGAGAACCACTGACACCACTGCCCTACAAACGCTTCTTATATGCAAGGACACATCATGCCTCCCAGTGCGTTAGTGATCGATGATGACGTCGATATACAGTTGCTTGGAAAAATGCTGCTGAGCCGACATGGGTTTGATGTCGCCACCGCCGGTTGTCTAGGAGAACTGGCGCGCCAACCTGGCCTTCTCAACACGCATCTAATCGTGCTCGATTTTGGCTTGGGAGATTTTACGGGGCTGGATATTCTCGACTATCTCTATGATCTCAAGATTCTTGCCCCTATCTTGCTGCTGAGCAGTTGTTCGGACGAAACGGCCGCCCATGCGATTGCCGAAGGTAAAGCCAAAGGGCTAAAGATGTTGGGGTTCCTCCCCAAAGCGAAGCTCATGACCGGGCTTGGCGACTTTATCGAACAGATAGAGGCGTCGCCGAAACCACCCTCGGTGGGGGAATTAGCCCAGGCCATCAAGCAGCAGCATATTTGCCTTGCGCTGCAGCCTAAGCTCTCACTGGCAACTGGCATCGTCGTGGGGGCTGAAGCGTTGGTGCGCTGGGAAGATCCAACGCGCGGGACGATTTATCCCGACAGCTTCATTCCTCTCGCTGAAAAAAGCGGGCTGATGGTACCCCTGACGTGGTGTATTCTAGAGCTCGCTTTTGCACAGCTGGCCGATTGGCACGCTCGGGGGCTGCCGCTGAGCATCGCCGTCAATGTGCCGGCCGCGTTCATCAAAGCCGAAAACATGCTGTCCATGTTCGACACGCTCTGTGGCAAATACCTTATCGATATGACAAAGGTCACATTGGAGCTGACGGAGTCGGTAGGCGTAGAGTGTCTGGGGTATGCTCGACACATTTTGGACGAACTGCGCAAACGAGGGTGCAAGTTAGCCCTAGACGACTTCGGTACCGGATACTCTTCGCTGACCCAGCTCTACCGATTACCGTTCGATGAATTAAAACTCGATCGAAGTTTCGTTTCTTTCATCGACAGCGAGCCCAACGCTCAGGCAATTACGCTCTCCATCGTCGAGCTAGGCGCGCGTTTGGGAATGAGTGTCGTGGCCGAAGGTATCGAAAACGCGGAGCAGCAGACACTACTCACCAAGGCAAAGTGTCCGGTTGGTCAAGGCTATTTCATCTCTCGCCCTCTTGCCCCCACTCAGTTCGAGAAGTGGTTAGGGCACCAAACGATGGTGGCCTAAAGCGCTTCGTCCTCACCCACCGAATATGTAGCGGCTGCTTTCAAAGCGACGTTGAATCAACTCTGAAAGCGGCAGTTCCTATATGGCTAGCAAACCATGATCCAACAAGGCTTGCTGCGTGGTGAATTTCAGCGCTTCTAGCGTATCTAAAAATTCTACGATCGATGCATCACTCTCCTGGTGAGCGCCTTTTTCCAAAAGAGCGGCTTGTTCAGCAATCGCAGCACAGCCCAGCGAGGCGGCGGCCCCTTTGAGGGAGTGTGCCTCTTTACGTAATGACTCATGGTCCCCTGCAAGCCAACATGCGCGAAGCCGAATCAGACGCTCCTCTAAGCGAGCTAGAAAGGCGTTCAGCAGCGCGTTGAGCGATACCGAGTCAAACGCTTCCTGCAGCTCGGCACATATTTTGCGATCTAGCAGGTCCAGCACACCACGCTCACTTGCAAAGGAAACTGCTGCCCCCTTTTGTTCGCTGATGTCGCTGCCATGTCGTTCAAGACGCCCCATGCTGACGTTAGCGCTGGGAACAAAGCGGCTAATCAACTGATACAGTTCTTCTCGCGTGAACGGTTTGTTGATCATGTCATCCATGCCGCTTTCGAAGCAGCGCTCACGGTGCTCGGGCATGACGTTGGCCGTCATGGCCACGATGGGAAGCCTCGGCAGAGCATTCTCCTTTTCGAAGGCCCGCCAGCGCAGCGTCGTATCAGGGCCATCCAACACCGGCATCTGCATATCCATCAACACGAGATCGATGAGTGCATACTCCTCTTGAAGTTGCTGCAACGCTGACTGGCCATTCTCGGCAATCGTGACACGCTGCCCGAGCTGTTCCAGCATGACTTTCGCCACTGTCTGGTTGATCGGGTTATCTTCCACGACCAGGATATGATGATCGTCCACCAGCGTGGCTTGCTGTTCGCTGCGATGATAGACCTCCAAACCCTCTGTTGCCGGTAGCGCGACCGAAAACCAGAAACGGCTGCCCAAACCTACTTGGCTGGCGACACCGATCTCGCCCTCCATGGCATGAACGAGCCGTTTGCAGATAGCTAATCCAAGCCCCGTGCCTTCGTGACGGCGCGCGATCGACGTATCTACTTGTGAAAAAGCGCAGAACAGTCTTGCTTGATCTTCTGCATCGATACCGCATCCCGTGTCTTGGACCTCGAACAGTACGTCATGCCCCTCCCCCGGTGACGCATGAAACGTCACGGAGCCCTCCTCGGTAAATTTCAGCGCATTGTTGATCAGGTTCATGATGACTTGACGAAGGCGAGCGATATCGCCGACCACGAAACGAGGCAGCGAGGGGTCGATGGAGTAATTGAAGACGACCGGCTTACTCTTCTCTTGCAGCACATACCCCGTACAGAGCGCTTCGATACACTCATGGAGATCGAAGGGGCGAGCGTCCAAATCGAGCCGACCGCTCTCGATTTTGGTGTAATCCAGAATATCGTTGATCACGGCGCGCAAACTCTCGGCACTGCGTTTGAGTGCCGACAAATACGCGTAACCTCGGGGTGAATGCACTTCTTCACTCAGCAGATCGGCCATGCCGACCACGCCGTTGAGGGGCGTACGAATCTCATGGCTCATTACCGCCATGAACTGGGATTTGGCTTGGCTGGCGATTTCAGCGCGCTTGGCCGTCTCTTTTAGCTCTCGGCTCTTCACCTCTAGCGCTTGGGCCTTGCGAATACTGATTTTGCCTTCGATGAGCAGGGCGCGAACTAGCAGACCGCCCGATAGCATGAGCGAGAGCAGAAGGATCAAAGCTAACCCATAAAGCTGGGTCATCTTTTCCCGCTCTAACGTGCGCAGTCGCGCAACGCTCGCATTGGTATCGATTAAGATAGAGCCTGTCATTTGTTGCAGACGGGCCGTATGGTCGATTGCCCGACGGATCATCTCGTCATTTAAACGGCTTGAATCCTCCCAAAGGGGCTCGATCAATCGGTCGATGTCATCAATCACGGCGGCGGCTTTTTCGACCAGTGCATTGACGCCCTCGATTTTAGACACCGCCAAATTTATCTCTCCCTGCTGGAAGAGCGTTTTCCGACTAAACAGTATTTCAAAGCGTAGCAATAGGTCTTCTGCCGTCGCACTGCCTACTTGGTTATCCACCAGCAACAAATGAAACTCGCGCACTTCCCTATCGAACTGATACCCCGTCCATACGAGGTTTTCCAGTAACCGATTTTCGATGGCGTGTTGCCGCTGGAAAATCACGCCGCCTGTGATGATGGCCGACAGAAAAAAGAGGATCGCTGAAAACGTCGCGACCCTCACACGACGCGAAAAGTAGTGTTTCAAGACAGGCAACATGGTCTTTACCTAGACGTCGCGACGACTACTTGACCTCGATCCGCTTGATTTGCCAGACGGAGCGTGTAAGGACTTCTTCGTTCAACAGCGCAGGAGTTTCATCGAAGGGATAAATGATGAACAGCGGCCCATGATCGCGCACTCTCAGCGGCTGCCCATCGGCGCGCATCGCTAAAATGACTTCGTGATCATAAAAATCGCTAACCGGCACCTTGGAGGAGTAGTCGTTGAGCGCCACGACGTTGAGCTGCTCGCCATCGGCCCCCACAGCTTCCAATAACGCCCTTCCCAACGGCCCTTCAAAGCTCACCACCCCATCGTGCCAAGGCGTGCTAGTGTTCGTGGTACGCTGCGTCAATGCTTCCAGCATAGCTTTATCGAAATGTGCTTCGTCACCGACGTTAGTTTGGGAAATGTTGCCCGCCACTTCTAAAATCACCGTGCCAGTAGGCGCATCGAGGGCTTGCGCAGCGTTGAAGACACATGTCCCCACTAAAACGAGAAGAGTTTTATTAATCAGACGCTTAGCCATTTTATACCTCCTAAATGATGAACGAAGTATAGCGCTACGACTTAAGCGTTAACTGTAAACCTTTGTGTCGTTCCCCCTACCTAAACTAGAATTAACGCATGAGTTTTCCATCCATGGTGTGAGGTTGATCACACGATAAAAATAGGTAACTCACTATGCATATCGGTGTGCTGGAAGATGATCTCGACCAACAGGCATTTATTGAGCAGTGTTTGCTATCAGCAGGGCATCAGGTCTCTCTTTTTGCTAGGGCAAGTGAGCTCAGGCGCGCCACGCAAGAGCAGCGCTTCGACTTTCTGATTATCGACTGGCGACTGCCCGATGGGTGCGGCATGGACGTGGTAAGCCACCTTCGTCAAAACGACGGCTGGCGTGGCCCCATTCTATTTATTACCGCCAGCCAAGGTGAAGACGACGTCGTTAAAGCACTGGAACAAGGCGCCGATGATTTTCTGGCGAAGCCGCTGCGCCCCAAAGAGTTTTTAGCCCGCATTAGCGCACTGGGCCGTCGAGCCGGCTACGATACGCCCCGCCCCTCCGTTTCCTGCCCGCGCGCTTTTGCGATCAACACCGACGAGCACACGATCAAAGTCGACGGTCACGCCGTGGAGCTAACCGAGCGGGAATATCGCCTAGCCACGCTGTTTTTTTCCAAAGTGGGTGAGCTGTTGAGCCGTGCACATTTGCTGGAGCTGGTTTGGGGCATTAAAGGTGACGTATCGACACGAACGGTAGATACCCATGTCAGCCGTCTTCGCCGGAAATTGGAGCTAGATGGTCGCCATGGGCTGCGCCTGCGCAGCGTGTATCAGTCGGGTTACCGTATGGAGGTGTGCAGCACCTCTGCCGTCGAACAGCGAGTCGCCAATTAAAAAAAGCCGACCTAGCGGTCGGCCAAAAGCTGATGAGAGTCTGCAGACTGGCAAATTGCCTGCAGCGATGCCTGGGGAAGGCATCGCCAAAACGCTGGTTCAAGCGGCTTGGCGATGCCCTCTTTGAGCATGACGCCCTTTACGAGAGTAGCTGCCCTTCCCTTTCTTCGGCGTTTGCTGCTGCATTTTGAACATAGGGGTACGTAACTGCGCTTTGAGCGTGTTTTCGCCAACCTTGTGTTTTTTCATAGAATACTCCTGGTTTATTAAGAGACGCTTAACCGGGCAGTGGAAGCCTTCGCTCCTATGAACATTCGCGTCGCCATCGGTTCCTGCCAGCACGGTAGTTTTCAACAAGCCCCATGAGATGCCGAATGGCCGACCGTACTGCTGCTGGCCAACATCGCGCCTAGAGACATCGTCGTGCACTCCTGACTCTCCTCTCCACCGCCTGGTTGATAGCAGGTTAACGAATATGGGGAGAGCCTTTGAAGACTTCAACCCCAGCGTTTTAAACGCTTCGCAAAAGAACACGACTCGGCTATCAACGCTGCTTTCAGCACTGCGTTTGAGAGAGTCGAGCGGCGGGGCTGTGGGCCACCATGCTCACCACGCTGCCCACCATGATTAGGCAAGGCGATGGCAGCGGCCGAGCAGCGAGGCGTTCGGGTATGTCGGAAAGCGTGCCCACCAGTGACTGCTGCTCGGGCTGGCTGGCGTTGGCTACCAGCATGACGGGCCACGTATCGGGCAGACCCGCTTGGCGCAAGCCATGGCAAATGGCCGCCACTTTGGAAAGCCCCATGTAGAACACCAGGGTCTCGTCCTGACGCGCCAGCGACGCCCAGTCCGGCATCCCGCCTTCCCGGCATAGCTGCGCCGTAATGAAACGCACCTGCTGGGCGTGGCCGCGATCGGTGAGCGGAATCCCCATCCCCGCCGCTGCGGCGGAGGCGGCGGTAATGCCCGGCACGATCTCGGCGGGCAGCCCCGCCTCTGCCAGGGCTGCAAGCTCTTCGCCCATACGCCCGAAGACGCCGGGATCGCCGCCCTTCAACCGCACCACCGACTTGCCTGCCTGGGCCAGGGAGACGATCAGCGCACCGATCTCCGCTTGGGGCATGCTGTGATGCCCGCTGGCTTTGCCGACGTAGTAGCGCTCGGTGCCCGGCGGAACGAGCCCCAACACGTCGTCCCCAACCAGGCGGTCATACACGACCGCGTCTGCCTGCATCAGCAGTCGCGCGGCTTTGAGCGTCAGCAATTCGACATCGCCGCTACCCGCGCCGACCAAATAGACGGTGCCTGGCTGGCAGGCACCGCTGAGCGGCAAGCGCAAGCGTGGGGCGTTATCGCGGCTCAACGGCGCCCACGCCCGCTGGGCCAGACGCCACAGCGCATCAGGCCACTTCTGTGTTAGCTGTTTGCTTAGCGCGCGCATGAGGCCGCTCCTCTTCGAGTATCGCTTTTAGTTCGGGTAGGCAGCTGCCGCACTGGGTGCCGCAGGCCAATCGTGCGCCTAACGCTTCGACGCTGGTATCGCCTGCATGAATCGCCTTGACGATAGAGGCTTGGCCGACCTGGTGGCAGCTACACACCACCGGCCCCGTATCGACAGCGCCATCGTCGCATCCGGCCAGCAGGCGTCTACGGTGCCGTGTCTCCAGGGTAGCGTCATTGAAGCGCGCTTCAAGCCAGGCTAGCCCGGGCAGCTCGTCGGGGGGTCCCACCATCAGCCACCAGCAAAGCCGACCGTTCACCACGCCCGCTGCCCGCAGCCTGCCGGTTGCCGGGTCGTCACACCACAGCGAAGCGGGCACGCCGCACCACGCCGCCACCTGCGCCAGCCAATCCGCGACCGGCTGACTATCCGCCAGCTGCCACCGCGTGCAGCTGGCCATCGGGATCCGCGCCCAGTAATCGCTGCGACACCACGGCGACGATGGCGCATCCAACCCGTTGGCGAGCAGCAGCGTCGCCTGCCACGCAGCGGGAAGTTTGCTCACCGCCACCGCCCCCTGTTTGGCTTCCGGCTGTCCGGAGAGCGGATCCGTATACCCCTGAATCAATGCGCCGCTGCGCCCCTGCTTGGTAAAGCAGTCGGTCCAGTGCATCGGCACGAACACCTCGCCTCGGCGTTGGGCGTGGGAGACCCGAACCCGCCCACGGTACTCCCCGGCGGCAGCGGTCAACCTCGCCAAGCCTTGATCCGTCAAGCCAGCCTGAGCCGCATCGTCTGGGTGCAGCTCGATGAAGGGTTCGGCGCGGTGGTTCATCAAGCGCGGCGCACGGGCGGTACGCGTCATAGTATGCCACTGATCCCGTATACGCCCGGTATTCAAACGCAGCGGGTAGTCGTCGCTCAGCGCCTGCGCGGGCGGGCGCGGCGTAATTGGCAGCAGTTTCGCGCGACCGTTCGGCGTCGCAAACCGGCCATCTTCGAACAGCCTTGCCGTTCCACGGGGGGCCTGCTGAGTCACGGGCCACTGGATCGGAGCGAGCGCATCATAAGCCGATTGGCCCAGGCCTGCCAGCCCTGAGATGTCGAATAGCCGCTGGGTATCGCCGCTATTTTCATAGCCTGAAAGGCGCGCGTGCTCATCGAAAATCTCCCATGGCTGGGTGTAATCGAAGGCTTCGCCCCACCCTAAGCGTTTTGCTACTTCGCAGAGTATCCACCAGTCGTGCTTGGCCTCGCCAGGGGCCGGCAGCAACCCCCGCTGGCGGGAAATGCGCCGCTCCGAGTTGGTCACCGTGCCATCCTTCTCCGACCAGCCCGACGCGGGCAGCACGATATCCGCAAAGGGCAGCAGGTCGGTATTGGCGACGCACTCCGAGACGATCACCAGCGGGCATTTTGCCAGCGCGCGGCGCACTTTCTCCCCATCCGGCATACTCACTGCTGGATTGGTGGCCATCACCCACAGGGCGGTAATCTCGCCGCGCTCGATGGCATCAAAGAGCTCCACCGCCTTGTAACCCGGGGCGTCCGGTAGTACGGGCGTTAAGTGCTGGGTAGTCCAGAAGCGGCTAACCAACTCACGCGCGCCCGGGGTGTGGTAATCCATATGCGCCGCCAGCTGATTGGCCAACCCGCCTACTTCCCGCCCGCCCATGGCGTTGGGCTGGCCGGTGATCGAAAACGGCCCCGCCCCCGGCAGGCCGATTTTTCCGCCCGCTAGATGGCAGTTGATGATCGCGTTGCACTTGTCGGTACCGCTGGAGGATTGATTCACCCCCTGAGAGTAGAGCGTGACCACGTGAAGCTGGCTGGCAAACCAGTAATAGAAGGTTTCCAGGCGTTCAGGATCCACATCACATTCGCGAGCAACGGCTTCCACGCTGCCTGCACTCTGCTTGGCAGCGCCCAGCGCGTCGTCTAACCCCTCGGTGTGGCGTTCTAAGTACACGGCATCCAATCGGTTATGGTCGTCCATCCACGCCAGCAGCCCGTTGAACAGGTACGCATCGCTACCCGGACGAATACCCAGGTAAAGATCGGCCATTTCACAAGTGTCGGTCACGCGGGGGTCGATCACCACGACCCGCATCAACGGGTTGCGCTCTTTGGCTATCTTCAAACGCTGATAGAGCACCGGATGATTCCAGGCAAGGTTGGACCCCACCAGCACCACCAGTTCCGCTTCTTCGAGGTCTTCATAGCTGCAGGGTACCGCATCGGCCCCAAAGGCGCGTTTATAGCCCGCCACGGCGGACGCCATGCAGAGCCGCGAGTTGGTATCCAAATGCGGGGTGCCCAAGAAACCTTTGAACAGCTTGTTGGCGACGTAATAATCTTCGGTCAGCAGCTGGCCGGATAAGTACGCCGCCACCGTCTGCGGGCCATGGGCAGTGCGCTGGGCCTGCAAGCGTTCGGCGGTGACGGTGAGTGCTTGCTCCCAGGAGACCTCCTGTCCATCCACGCGGGGCATCAGCAAGCGCCCCTGTGCGCCGAGCGTTTCGTGCAGCGCGGTGCCTTTCACACATAGGCGGCCGTAGTTGGCTGGGTGCTCGCGGTCCCCCTCGACGGCAATGAGCTGGCCGCTTTCAAGCGTTGCAGTCACGCCGCAGCCGACGCCGCAGTAGGGGCAGGTGGTTCGGGCGAGCCGATTGACCTGTGGCATGGCAGTTTCCTCCCGCGTTAAAAAGCAAAAAGCGCCCAAGCCAGCTTCAAAAGAAGCCTGCCTGGACGCCGTTGTCTCAGGGGCACCATTTACCCGGTGCCGTACTCATCAGTGATTTGCTGCCGTTGGTATTGTTCGACGCAATTTATGGTTGTGATCGTTATGAGCAAAGACCCTGCACTGAGCCGTTGTTCCTTGTTACTTGAACAAATGCAAACCCTGCGCCCACTCGGCCTTAAAACCATTAAATATTATAAAAACAATAACTTATAAACATGCTTGTATTTTCATTACTCGCTAAAGGAATGCTCTTTGTCGAATAAGCGGCTAAAGGGGGTGCATTAATCGTCGCTCAAGCACCAAAGTAGGGCACGCCAACTCAACTATGCGCGGCCCACCGAATCCTCAAAAACGCTTAATACGCTGATTAAGCTGAATTAAATCCACCTGCGGCAAGAGCTGGCGGGCTTTTTGCTGACCACTAGGATAAGACAGTTCGGCAACCAACGGCGGTTGCTGCGCGTTATCGACGACGCCAACGGGCAACGACGCCCCTGACACTCCCTTCTTGAGAGGGCTGTGCCAGGGGCGTTTTTATTTGCTGAACATGATGCTTCAACCAAAGGAGCTACCCATGGAAATCGCTTCCCGGTGCTCACAGACAGACCACCTCGTCATCATCGGTAACGGCATGGCGAGCCAGCGACTGCTCGACGCGCTGGTTCGACATCCCCAGCGCCCCCACCGCATTACGGTGGTGGGTGAGGAGCCGGTGCCTGCCTATAACCGTATTTTGCTCTCCCCTTTATTGGCAGGCGAACTGGCGCCCGAGGCGCTCACTCTGCAAGACGCCTCCTGGTACGCCGATAACGACGTCACGCTGATACTTGGCGACCGCGTGACCGCCATCGACCGCGAACGCCGCCTGCTCATCACACATCGCGGCAACACGTTACGCTATGACCGCTTGGTCTTGGCCACTGGCTCGCGCCCCGCGCTGCCAGCGGTGCCCGGCATCACGCTCGACGGTGTTCACACGTTTCGCGACCTGCGCGACGTCAGCGCCTTGGAAGCCATTGCTCGGCAAGGCGGCAACGCCGTGGTGATTGGCGGCGGCTTACTTGGGCTGGAAGCCGCCGAAGGGCTGCGCAAACGGGGCGGACGCGCGCTCACCGTCAGCGTTTTGCAGCGCAGTCATCGGTTGATGAACCGTCAGCTAGACACCACCGCCGCTCAGTTGCTGGAAGCCACGCTGCGCGAACGCGGCATCCTCATTGAAACCGGCGCATCGCTCGCCGCCTTGGAAGATAACGGTCAAGGACAGGTGCAGTCGGTCACCCTGAGCGATGGCCGAAAGCTTCCTGCCGATAGCATCATCGTGGCGGCGGGCATTACCCCGAATGCGGAGCTAGGACAGCAGAGTGGACTCGTCTGCGATCGCGCCATCGTCGTGGACGGCCACCTGACCACTTCCGACGCCCACATCCATGCGCTAGGCGAATGCTGCCAGTTCGAGCAGCACACTTACGGGCTGGTGGAACCGATTTGGCGGCAGGTGGACGTGCTGGCCGCCGTGCTGTGTGGTGAAACGCCCGCGGCGTATCAAGAAGCCCCCACGGCCACCAAACTCAAGGTCAGCGGTGTCAGCCTGTTTGCCTTTGGCCCCACCGAGGCCGCCGCCAAGCACGAAGAACTTCGCTACCAAGACCCAGAAACCGGCGACTACTGCCGCTTACTGCTCCAGCAAGGCCGCCTCGTCGGCGCGGTGCTGTATGGCGATACCCGCCACGGCCCCTGGTACTTCGAGCAGGCGCTGGCCGCGACCGATTTAACCGCGTGCCGCCACCTGCTTCTGTTTGGCGCCACCGATGCCCAAACGGCGCTCGATGCGCATCTCGACACCTCGTCACCCTCTTTATCTCTCCCCCGTGAGGCGGCTTAGCTATGGTGAATCACACAATGTCTACTCCCACTACGTCTTCCAACAAACAAACGCTGATCATTGTAGGTAACGGCATGGTCGGCCACCATTTTGCCGAACAGCTGGTGGAAAGCGGCGCGCTGGCCGGGTTTGACGTCACTATCTTTGGCGAAGAGCGCCATCGCGCTTACGACCGGGTGCATTTATCCGAGTACTTTAGCGGGCGCGACGCACAGTCGCTGGCCCTGTGTGATGCCGATTACTACCGCAGCCACGGCATTCGACTACGCAGCGGTGAAGCCGTCACGGCGATAGACCGCGAAGCGCAGGTGGTGATGACTGCCCAGGGGCGCTACTCCTACGACCAGTTAGTGCTGGCGACCGGCTCTTTCCCCTTTGTGCCCCCCATTCCCGGCAACGACAGCGACGGCTGTTTGGTCTACCGCACCCTGGATGACCTGGATGCCATTCAGGCAGCGGCCAAAAACGCCACCAACGGCGTGGTGGTCGGTGGCGGCTTGCTCGGCCTGGAAGCCGCCAACGCGCTGCGCGGCCTGAACCTGGACACCGCCGTGGTGGAATTCGCCCCGCGTTTGATGCCCATGCAAGTGGATAGCGAAGGCGGCGAGCTGCTCAGAGAGAAAATCGAAGCCCTGGGCGTTCAGGTCCTCACCGAGCGTGCGACTCAACGTATCGAACCCGGCGACACCAGCCGCCTACGCATGGTTTTCCAAGACGACAAGGTGCTGGAAACCGACCTGATCGTCTTCTCCGCCGGTATTCGCCCGCAAGACAGCCTCGCCCGAGAGTGCGGTTTGAGAATCGGCGAACGCGGCGGCGTGGTGATCGACGACCAGTGCCGCACCAGCGACCCGAACATCTTCGCCATTGGCGAGGTAGCGCTATGGAATCAGAGTATCTTCGGCCTCGTCGCCCCTGGTTACCAAATGGCCAAAACGGCCGTCGCCACGCTAACGGGGGGCGATGACCGTTTTAGCGGTGCCGACATGAGCACCAAACTCAAGCTGCTGGGTGTGGATGTCGGCTCCATTGGCGATGCCCATGGCAACCAACACCCTGGTGCCCGCATGTTCCGCTACCTCGACCCGCTCACCCAGGTCTACCGCAAACTGGTCGTCACGGGCGACGGTAAGAAGCTGCTGGGCGCCATGCTGGTAGGCGATAACAGTGTGTATGACACGCTGCTGCAGTACTACGCCAACGGTATCGAGCTGCCTAAGGAACCCGCATCGCTCATTTTGCCGCAACAAAGCGGTGCCGCCCCAGCCCTGGGGCCGGATGCCCTGCCGGACACGGCGATGATTTGCTCCTGCCATAACGTGACCAAAGGCAGCATCTGCAGCGCCATCGACGCGGGCGCGGCGGATCTTGGCAGCGTCAAAGGCGCGACCAAAGCCAGTACCGGCTGCGGCGGCTGCGCGGCGCTGCTCAAAAGCGTGGTGGACCACGAACTGGAGGCCCGCGGCGTCGAGGTGGATACATCGATCTGCGAGCACTTCGCCCATACCCGCCAAGGGCTTTACGACATCGTGCGTGTCGAAGGCATCAAGACGTTCAGCGAGCTGATGGAGAAGCACGGCAACGCCGAGACGCACCAACTAGGCTGCGATATCTGCAAACCGGCGGTGGCCTCGATTCTCGCCTCCTGCTTCAACGAGCCGATCACCGATGCCGCCCACGTGCCGCTGCAGGATACCAACGACACCTTCATGGCCAATATGCAGAAAAACGGCACCTATTCGGTGGTGCCGCGCATTGCTGGCGGTGAAATCACCCCGGATAAACTGGTCGTTCTCGGGCAGGTGGCCCAGAAATATCAGCTCTACACCAAGATTACCGGCGGGCAGCGCATCGACCTGTTCGGCGCGCGGCTGGAAGACCTGCCGGCCATTTGGGGCGAACTGATCGAGGCGGGCTTCGAGACGGGCCACGCTTACGGCAAATCGCTGCGCACCGTGAAATCTTGCGTCGGCAGTACCTGGTGTCGCTACGGCGTGCAGGACAGCGTGGGCATGGCGATTCAATTGGAGAACCGCTACAAGGGCCTGCGTGCCCCGCACAAGATCAAGTTTGGCGTTTCCGGCTGTACCCGGGAGTGCGCCGAAGCGCAGAGCAAAGACATCGGCATCATCGCCACCGAAAACGGCTGGAACCTCTACGTGTGCGGCAACGGCGGCATGCGCCCGCGCCATGCGGAACTCTTCGCCACCGATTTGGATGACGAACAGCTCTACCGCACCATCGACCGCTTTTTGATGTTCTACGTGCGTACGGCCGACCGCTTACAGCGCACCTCGGTATGGCGGGAAAACCTGGAAGGTGGCCTCGACTACCTCAAAGAAGTGATTCTGGAGGATAGCCTAGGCCTAGGTGACGAGCTGGAGCGTCAAATGCAGCACGTGGTGGAGAGCTACCAGTGTGAGTGGGCCAACGCCATCAGCGACCCCGAAAAGCTCAAGCGCTTTAGAAGTTTCGTCAACGATACGCGGCCCGACCCCTCCATCATCATGACGTCGGAGCGCGGCCAGCTCCGCCCTGCGTAATCCAGTGACCACCGAATCGAGGATGACCATGACCGCCACCGCACTCAAACCAACGAACCGCAACGCTACTTGGCAACCGCTCTGCACCAAAGCAGACCTCGTGGCGTTTTCCGGCGTCGCCGCATGGCTGACGACATCGGCAGGCCCAGCCCAAGTGGCGCTGTTCTATCTGCCCGGCCACGCCCAAGAGCTCTATGCCCTGGATCACTTCGACCCTTTCTCGAAGGCCCATGTGATTGCCCGTGGCATCGTCGGCGATATCAAAGGCAGTCCCGTCGTGGCCTCGCCACTCTACAAACAGCACTTCCGCCTAGAGGATGGCCAATGCCTGGAAGAAGATGAGGTAAAGCTGCGCACTTGGCGCGTCGCTTTCAAGGGAGATAAGGTGTGGGTGGAAGGCTAGCCAAACGCATGCTTCTACAGCGCCACCCTGCCATGCAAACAGCCGCACCGCCTTTCCAGGCGGCGCGGCTGTTTGAGAGGGACGCTCTTTATTGATCCAAAAACCGGATCAGCGCCTGGTTGAATGCCTCGGGATGGGTGGCGTTCAGCCCGTGTGGGCCGCCCTCGATCACCTCTAGCGACGCGTTGGGTAGCAGCTCAGCGGCGCGTTTGCCGCTCACTTCAAATGGAACGATGCCGTCAGCATCCCCGTGTAAGACCAGCGCCGGAATGTCGATCTTGGGTAAATCCTGGCGAAAATCGGTGTAGCTAAACGCCTTGATGCAGTCGTAGGTCGCTTTGGGCGAGGCGAACGCCGCGATATCGCGGTGGTAAAGCCGGTTCGGCTCGCTGATCAGGTCGCTCTTGTCGTTGGCGGTAAAGAAATTCTTAGTGAAATCGTCCAAGAACGCGATACGGTCGCCTTGCACCCCCTGCAGGAACTGGTCGATGGTGGCATCGTCCAGCCCGCCTTCCGGGTTATCGTCGGTTTTATACAGATAAGGCGGCACCGCCGCAGCCAGCACCGCTTTACTGACACGCTCGGTGCCGTAGCTCGACAAATAGCGCGCGACTTCGCCGCCCCCCATGGAAAAGCCCACCAGGGTCGCATCGTTGAGATCCAGCACGTCCAGCAGCTTTTTGAGATCCGAGGCGAGTGTATCGTAATCGTAACCACCATCCGCTTGCGTCGAGCGGCCAAAGCCACGGCGGTCATAGGTCACCACTTTATAGCCTGCTTCCACCAACGCGGGTACCTGCTTCTCCCAGGAGCGCCCACTCAATGGCCAACCGTGGATCAGTACGACCGGTTTACCTGCCCCGTGAACCTCGTAATAAATCTCGACCGGTGTGCCCTGCTCGGTGCCTGCATTCAGAAATGGCATCGCATCAACCTCCTGGTTTGGCGTTTACGGAAAACGTCATTCAAGGCTAGTACAACGTGTTATTAGCTGCCAAACCATGGGACAAGGCAGGTGAGTACTCGAATATCCAGCAATCTCTAGGCGCTCCACTTACCCTGGAGTAGCCAGGCAATCGCTTCTGGGCGGTAAATCCACCTTTTGCCAGGACACGTTGGGAAGCTGCGTTGTCCACCGCCACGACGGCTTCCAACTGCGTAACACCGTACACGCAACGCGCCTCCGTCAGCAGGTGTTTAAGTGCGCTCTGCGCCACCCCCCGACCACCGGCACCCTGCGCAATCCGATATCCCACCCAGGCATGATCATCGGCAATGTTACGTAGGTTAGCGCGTCCCACGATGACACCTCGCTGGCGAATGATGAGCGGATGCATCTTGCGCTGCGCATTGAGTGCTAAACAATCGATGATGTGTTTAGCCACCCCTTGTAAGGTGTAAAAGCACTCGGGCCTGGCCTCGATATGCTGCTCGAACCACGCACGCTCTGCGCGCTCGAACTGCAGCAGCTCAACCGCATCTTCGTGCGTTAACAAATGGAAGGTTACGTCTTTGACATGGCGCATCTCCACATCCCTCCTTGGGTGCAGTGCAGGGGTAAGCTCATGGCGGGGCATAAATCACTGACATTCCCTAGCGTGATATTGCTATGCTTGCCAGCCTCTTGATTCGGTAGGCATGGGAGCCATACGTTCGTGAAGACAGAATCCAGTACCTTGGCCTTTTCCGCCTTCATGGCACTGCTGATTGGCTGTGCCGGTATTGTGGCCACCTTGGCCTCGAACTCCCAAGCCATCCTATTGGACGGCTTGTTCAATCTTATCTACTTTAGCGTAGCGCTGGTGACCATCAAGGTCAGCAAGCTGGCCAGTCGCCCAGATAGCGAGTCGTACCCCTTTGGTTACAGCTACTTCGAGTCGCTGGTTAATTTATGCAAAGGTTTGCTGATTTTGGGGGTATCCATCTTCGCGCTGGTAGATGCCGTGGCCGCTTTGCTGACGGGTGGGCGGGAGATTTCTGCAGGGCTTGCGGTAATGTATGCGCTGTTTGCGACCGCCGCTTGCTCGCTCACTGCCTGGGTCATGCAGCGTAGTCAACGCCATGTCAGTAGCCCCTTGGTGGCCGCCGACAAACTAAACTGGCTGGTCAATAGCGTGATTTCAGGGGCCGTACTGGCGGCTTTTTGCCTAGTGATGCTGTTTGATCGTCTCGGCTGGCGGACTGTTCTTCCCTACATCGATTCGGTCTTGGTCATTGCGGTCGTCGTCCTCTGCCTGGGGGTCCCCGTGCGCATGGCATCGCAAGCGCTAAGAGAGCTGCTCAACAAAACTCCGGAAGAAGCCGTCGCCGAACCGGTGCGCCAAGCCGTTGCCCGTGGCCTTGCCGATATCGACACCCTGGAAGTGCGCGTGCGTATGGTGCGCCCCGGCCGCCTGCTCTACGTCATCGTCCATGTGGTGCTGCCCAAGGGCCTCCCCGAAGCGACACTGGCGAAACAGGACGCGCTGCGTCAGCGCATCGACGAAGAAGTACGCCGCGACTATTCGCCCGTGGTGTGCGACGTGGTCTTTACTGCCGACAACCGCTGGGCGGCGCCCTCTTGTGGGCTGTTGGTAGAGAAACCTGCTAGCTAACCCCTAACACGTCAAGAGCGGCTCGAAGGCCGCTCTTGACGCGCTTACCGGTCGACCGGCTTTTCATCTTTTACCGGCCACACATCCTCATCCACTAGCTCTGGATTTTTGAGTATGGCGGGGTCGAACAGCGGTTCCTCGATGCCCTGTCGCCGCTGGCGTTCGTAATCCTTCAACACCGAGACCGCAATCGGCGCCATCAGTAGAATGGCAAACAGGTTGGTCGTGGCCATCAGGCCCATGGCGAGGTCGGCAAAATCCCAGACCACGCTGAGTTCAGCGACAGAGCCCAGCAACACCATGGCGATGATAACGATCTTGAATGCGCCCACCGCTTTTTTGGCGTGGCGGCGGAACAGGTATTCGATGTTTACCGAAGAGAAGGAGAAGTTGGCCAAAATCGAGGTAAAGGCAAAAAACAGTATGGCAATGGCAATAAAGATCTCACCAAAGCCCCCTAGATGATCCACCATGGCATCTTGGGTAAGCTGGATGCCCTCGATGCTCTCCCCCGGCGACTCGGATAGCAGCCGTTCATAAACACCGGAAAGCAGAATCACCACCGCCGTGCAGCTACAAATCACGATGGTATCGACAAACACCCCAAAGGATTGCACTAACCCCTGGGCTGCTGGATGCTTCACAGTGGCCTGGGCCGCCGCATTGGGGGTCGAGCCCATACCGGCCTCGTTAGAAAAGAGGCCGCGCTTGATGCCGTTTTCCATGGCGGCCTTGATGGCGTAACCCGCCGCGCCACCGACCGCCGGGCCTAACCCAAAGGCACTCATCACGATCAATGACAGCATGTCGGGCACGGCGGAGAGGTTGGCAAACAGAATCCATAGCGCCACCAGCAGGTAGGCAATGGCCATGACCGGTACGATTTTCTCAGCCGTGCGTGCCACCGACTTTAACCCGCCATAGATCACGACACCTGCCAGTGCCGCAATCACCACGCCGGTCAGCCAGTTAGGAATGCCAAAGGCACCGCTCATGCCCTGGGCAATGGTGTTGGATTGCGCCGCATTGAATGCCAGTCCGTAGGCAATGATCAAGAACACCGCAAACAGCGACCCCAACCAGCGCCAACCCAGACAGCGCTCGATATAGAACGCAGGGCCGCCGCGAAAGACGCCATCTTCGTTGCGGTGCTTGTACACCTGCGCCAACGTCGACTCGATAAACGAGGTCGCAAACCCTACCAGGGCCGTCACCCACATCCAAAAAATCGCTCCCGGCCCGCCAATCCATAGTGCCAGAGCGACACCCGCCAAATTACCGGTTCCGACCCGCGCCGCCATGGAGGTCGCGAATGCCTGAAAACCACTGATGCCATCTCCCGCTCCGCGCGCGGTAAAGGTCACGTGGGCCATGTGCCGAAACATGCGAAACTGCATCCCGCGCGTCATGATCGTGAACAGCAGGCCTGCTCCCAGTAGCAGGTATACCAGGATATAGCTCCAGATAAAGTTGCTGATGGGCATCATGACGGCATAAAGGCCGTCGCGAAGTGGCCCTAGCACCGTTTCTAATAATTCCATGGCCTTTCACTCCCTGTGGTTATATGAGCAACTGTCATCGTCACAAGTAGGAGTGTAGCTAGGTTATAGAGCAGCGCGTCATTTCAGCACTTATTCACCTACCGTGACCACCCAATCAGGCCGAAACAGCGGCGGCGAAAACTCCTCTGGATAACCGCCCGGGTTGGCGATAACGCGGGTGCCATCGCACCACGTATCCACCGGCTCGTGAACGTGACCATGGATCCAGAGATCCATCTTGCCCATTAAGTGCGGCAAGTGGGAGGCAAAGGCTGGGGACAACGAATCGCCTAAGTACTGCTCTGGAATACAGCGATGTAAAGGCGCATGGTGTGTAATCACCACGCGGGGGCCATCAAAAGCTTGTTGGAGTTCATCTTGCAGCCACGTCAGTGCTTCCCGGTGCATGTATTGGCTGGCTTGAGGCGTGAACACTTGGCCGGGGGCCGTGGTAATGATGCGAAAATCAGGCATGTAACGCAGCGCTTTAGACTCGGTATCGGCAGGGTTGCGTGTGGGGTCATCGGCATAAAGCGCGAAATCCGTCCATAGCGTGGTGCCATAAAAGCGCACGCCTCTTAGGGTCACGCAGCGATTATCCAGCAGTTCGATATCATACCGAGCGGCTTCCAGCGCTAACTCTTGGCGCAGCAGCGGCATGCAGGTGCCATAGAACTCATGGTTGCCGGGCACGTAGAGAATCGGCAGGTCGGGAAACTGCTGGCGTGCCCACGCCAGCCCTTCTGCTCTTCGATGAATATCCCCTGCCAGCACCACCACATCCGCGTCGGCAGGGGGCAGCTCGCGGTGACCATCAAAATGCTCTAAATGAAGATCGGATAAGACTCTTAAACGCATAGAACGTCTCACGTGGTGCCTACATGGGCTTGGTATCGGGTCGTCAATCGTCAAGGCGAAAAATAAACTGACGGATGAACTCCACCACGACGGCTTCGGCCTCCCGGTGTGGCACATGACCGATGCCGGGCAACATTTCGCAGTGGGCGGGGCCTTGGGTGTAGCGGGCAATGCGTTCAGGCTGACGGTGAGAGCCGTATTCATCCTTCTCGCCATGCAGCACGAGCGTAGGGCACCGCACACGTTCAAGCGCAGGAGTGAGGGACCACGCCGCAAATTCGGGGCTTAGCCAAGTATCCGTCCAGGCATCGAACACCCAACGGGCTTTGTTGCCGTGGTACTTGACCAGCTTAGCGAACTGTTCCGGCGTCTGAAACGTCGCTTTTGCCTCTTCGATCCCTTGTCGCGTGCGATTTTCATTGAACGCTTGGGCGGCGATGGTGACGAGCCCCTGGCACTGCGAAAAATAATATCCGGCGCAGTGCACGGCCATACAGCCACCCACGCTATGGCCTAACGCAATAAAGCGAGTCACCTGTAGCGCATGACAGATGGCCGCAAAGTTGCCCCTCGCTTCATCGTCGATAAAACTGAGCGGCAATGGTGTTGAAGATGCATCGGAGCGGCCAAAGCCGAGCCGGTCATAGGCAATGACCCGTTGCCGCGTTGCTGCGCATAATGCTTCGGGGAAGTTGCGCCACAAATCCACGCATCCGAGAGAGTCGTGAAACAGTAGGATAGGAACCTCTGACCGTATGCGATCTGGTTCCCAAGTGCGCGTAAATAAACGACCGTTGGGGGTACTCACCCAACGGTCATAGTGATGAATAGCTGGCGTTAGCGTCATAGCATTGCTCTTGATATTGTCAGTGTGTCATGCGCCACTGCCAACATAGCATGCGATAACCCACTAGCGTTTCAAGAAGTTGCTTTTGACTAAGTGAACGACCTCATCCATGCGCCCGCTCAACACGGCTTTAGCGGAGTAGAGGGCGGTCGAGGCGACCTGCCCGGCCTCGACCTTGGGGGGCATCACCAGCTCCATGGGATTCACCACCACATCCAACAAGGCAGGCCCCGGCTGGGCGAGCCACTGGCTAATCGCGACGTCCAGCTCGTCTTCTTGCTCGACTCGGCGGCCCCATAATCCCATGGCAGCGGCAACCTCGCCAAAGTTGGGGTTTTCGAGCTCGGTGTAGGCATCGAGCATTCCCTCTACTTTTTGTTCTAACTCCACAAAGCTCAAGGAACTGTTGTTATACACCACGATTTTTAGCGGAATTTGCTGCTGTACCAGGGTCAATAAATCCCCCATCAGCATGGTTAACCCGCCATCCCCGCACATGGCAATGACTTGGCGGTGGGGATGCGCGAGCTGAATACCCAATGCCTGAGGATACGCATTGGCCATGGTGCCATGCTGCAAGCTCGCGAGGGTGCGGCGCTGCTGGGAGGCGTGAATATGGCGCAGCATCCATACGTTGACACTGCCAGTGTCTGCCGTAAACAGTGCGTTCTCTGCCGCGTGACGGTCAATCGCCAATGTCAGCTCTTGTGGGTGGATCACTTGGCTATCATGACTTCCATGGGCAGACTTTTCCAACGACTTGGCGTAGCGCTTGCGGCACTTCTCTAGCCAGTGACTGCGCGTATTTTCCTTGACGACTTGAACGAGCGCCTCGCAAGTATCCCGCGTACTGCCGACGATGCCCACGTCCACCGGATAGCGCTTGCCAATTTGTGCGGGATCTCGATCTACCTGAATGATCGTAGCGCGCTCCGGATAGAACTGAGTGAACGCAAAATTACAGCCGAGTAGCAGCAGCGTGTCGCACTCGGCCACTGCATGGTAGCCGCCTTCAAGTCCATAAACGCCCGTCATTCCCACGTGATAGGGATTGTCGTGCTCCATGAAATCTTTTGCCCGGGATGTCCAGGCAATCGGTGCTTGCAGCTTTTCGGCAAGTGCGATCACCTGCTCCCGCGCATCGTCGCAGCCAGCGCCTGCAAAAATAGTGATGTTGCCGCCTTTATTGAGCTGCTCGACGGCGGGCACTAGCGACTCTGCCGTCGGGCGTATCGAGTAGCTAAACCGGTGCGTGCGATAGCCCAGCTGATTCTCCGGGGTTTGTGTCATCACATCACCCGGCACGATAAGGACCGCAACGCCACCTCTGGCAAGCGCCGCTTGGGCGGCTAAAGCGGCCATGCGCCGCGCCTGCTCGGCGGAGACGACGGTTTCGCAAAACACGCTGTACTGCTTGAAAATAGCGCTTTGATCGACTTCCTGCGGGAACTGACTGCCCGTTTCGCCTAGCGCGATTTGCGAGGCGATAAGCACGACAGGTGAACCATTGCGATGCGCATCGAACAAGCCGTTCACGAAGTGCAGGCTACCAGGGCCACAGGAGCCTGCGCAGAGCGCTAGCTCCTGTGTCATATAGGCTTCGCCACCGGCGGCAAAACCACCGACTTCCTCGTGGCGAACGCCCACCCACTGGATATCACTTTGCCGTAGGGCGTCCGTAAAGTGGTTCAACGTATCGCCCACCACACCATAGCAGCGCTTGGCGCCGGCGCTTTGCAGGGTTTCGACGATGATCTCAGCAACGTTTGCGCTCATGTGCGACTCCTTTCGCGGGGGAAATGGCACGTCCACCACCAAGCCTAGACCGAGACGATGAGTTTTGCCGGGCGGTCAGAGAGTAGCGCACCATGCTGCGTCGCAGCATAAATGGGTCTACACTGAAAAGGGTGCCCTATAGGAGGACCCTGCGATGACCAACTCGAGCGTCATCACACCCGTGAGCGATGAGGTGCTAGCGTTTTGGCAATGTCAGGCGTATTGGCTGCGCGCCGCCAACGATGCCATCGCCGATTTTTACGGATAGCCAGCGCTTATGCGCCTGTATTTGCCTACTTAGACGAAAAGATAACCTGCAAAGCCGACACAGCGTGTCGGCTTTTTTATATTATGAAAACCTTTTCCATTCAATGATCTAACAAGCATCTTCGTATTGACGCCCCTTTTTGTAAGCTATTTCTTACGCGACATGGCAAATCACTTACATCTTTTGGACTAGAAACGCTCTGCAAAAGCGCCTAATATTCATATCACAGCTATCTTACTGCACTGCACAAAGCAAGCTGCGTATAACAAAAACGATTCCTCTACCTCTGCACCAGGAGTGTTCGCCATGAAGGATGCCATTACTCATAATGCGGCCATGGAAGTCGACGTCATGGAAGTCTGGGCAAAACGCGCGCAGCAGCAACGCGCCGCGTTCGACGCCCTCGCTGCCTATATGCGCCAGCAGTGAGGCACTGACTACGTCTTGGTCAGCGCCTTTGGCAAACGACCAAGACGTGGGGTGTCATGACTCCCAACCGCCCTCGTCAATGGGCTGCTGATCCAACTGCGCCAGATACGTCTCCTGCAGGATATACATACGTTTGACGTCACGGTATTGGCCGTTGATGAAGAATTCCTGTACCAAGTGGCCCTCTTCGATGAACCCGCTCTCCTCGTAGAGATGGATCGCTTTGACGTTCTGTACCGCTACGATCAAGTAGACCTTGTGCAGATTCAAAATCGTGAAGGAGTAGTGCAGCGCTTGGCGAATCAGTGAGCGTGCGAACCCTTTGCCCTGGTGCTCTGGGGTAATGATGATCTGAAACTCGGCGCTGCGGTGGATGTAGTCGATTTCGATCAGTTCCACCAAACCAATCGCGTTACCGGCGCTGTCTTCTGCTACGAAACGCCGTTCGGCGTTGTCGTGGATATGCTTGTTGTACAGCTCTTCGAGTTCATCGAAGGATTCGTAAGGCTCCTCGAACCAGTACGACATGATGCTCTGGTTGTTATTGAGTTCATGGACGAAGCGCAAATCATTGCGCTCCAGGGCACGAAGGAACAAAGCGGGACTCATGGTCGACACTCTCTTAATTCATCAAACGAGACAATGCCATCACACGGGCAATGTGGCAGGTCAGTCATTTTAACGACAGGATTGACGCAACTGGGTGTGTTAGCCCTCGTAGTGTAGCGTTTTATTAACGGCGCGTTGACGCCATCGAAGGCTCTCGCTGAAAGGAGAACAACGCCCCAAGGGGGTGCTCGCGACCTTCGATTAGTGCACGCAGCAGTTGGGCACCTATCATGCTATACGTGATGCCGTTACCGCCGTAGGCCATGGCGAAATGCACTCGAGGACCTAGCGCCTCGTGAGGCCCGAAATAGGGCAAACCGTCGTCGGTTTCCGCGAACGTGCCACCCCAGCAAAACGTCGGATTGATCTCAAGGTCAGGCCACAGTGTTTCTACCTTGGCCGCCAGCGTTCGCGCTTTTTCCATCACCCGTGCGTCCCGACGCTCGGCAATGTCTTCATCGTCATCCTCTCCGCCGATCAATAACCGCCCTTCTTGCGTGGAACGCAGGTAGAGATACGGTCGTGCGGACTCCCACACCAGCGTGTGTCCCAGCTTGCCCAATACCTCGCTAGGCAAGGGGTCGGTCACAAACGCATAGCTACTACGATTGGCAGCCACTGGCGCTGGCAACCACGTTTGGCTTTCGTACCCAGAAGCGATAATGACCTGTTGGCAACGCAGCGTAGCCCCATTACGAAGCCGAACGTTGACGCCGTCGTCATCAGTTATCAGCCGCTCCACCTGGGTGCGATCGAACACTTGGCTGCCCCGACGGACGACGTTTTCCAGTAAGTGATATGCCATGCGGTATGGGTCGATACGGGCGGCCAACGAGGACAGGATCGCCCCTGGCGCTGAAAAGCCGTAGTCAGCCTCAATCGCACGCTGTTCCAGCCAAGCGACATCGAAGCCGAAGCGCTTGCGCATCGCAAGCTCAGCCTTCAACGCGTCGACATCCGCTTCTTGGCTCGCGAAGTAGAGGCTCTTCTGGCGACTGAAAGCGACATTACCCAGCTCGGCAGCCAAGCGCTCTAGCGAGACAATCGCCTCGGCGCAGCTTCGATAGGCCATCACGGCATTGGCCTCACCGTACTGCTCGGCCAAATGCACCATATGGGTGTCGATTTCATACTGCAGTAGCGCCGTACTGGCCGCAGAGCTTCCCCACCCTACATCACGCCTCTCGAGCACTACGACGCGATGGCCGTGGCGGCTTAGCTCATCGGCGATCAAAGCACCGGTAATACCGCCGCCAATAATCACTGTTTCCGCTTGCAAATCCTGGTTAAGCTGCGGAAAAGGGGTCAATAATCCATTTTTTACCGTCCAGAACGGATAACCACTTTTAAGATCCATCTTATTGCCTATGCTGGATTGCCATACGGTCAGACCGGGCAGATAAACGTTGGGTGTCGCACCCATTAACCATAGTGGATGATTGGCAGCGTGCCCTGTCTCTGCCTCAACCAGGAGTCGTTCCATGAAGATTGATTTAAGAAGCGATACGGTGACACGCCCTACCGCCGCCATGCGAGACGCCATGATGGCGGCCCCGCTGGGCGACGACGTATGGGGCGACGACCCGACGGTGAACGCCTTTCAAGCCACGCTGGCCGAGCGTGCGGGTAAAGAAGCGGCGCTGCTGTTCCCCAGCGGCACCCAGAGCAACCTGGTGGCTTTGATGGCCCACTGCGAGCGGGGTGATGAGTACATCGTCGGCCAGAACGCCCACACCTATCGCTACGAAGGGGGCGGTGCCGCGGTATTGGGCAGCATTCAACCCCAGCCGATCGAAAACGCACCAGACGGCAGCCTGCCCCTCGACAAAATCGCCGCCGCCGTCAAGGCCGATGACTTCCACTTTGCCCGTACTCGGCTCTTGGCGCTGGAGAACACCATAGGTGGCAAGGTACTGCCTGCCGAGTACGTGCAGCAGGCCACCGCGCTGGCCCGAGAACACGGCCTGGCTACCCACCTAGACGGTGCCCGGCTATTCAATGCCGCCGTGGCCACGGACACCTCTCTCAAACAGCTTTGTCAGCCTTTCGACAGCGTGTCGCTATGCTTCTCGAAGGGGTTAGGCACGCCCATGGGCTCGGCACTGGTGGGCTCTCAGGCATTGATCGACCGGGCTCGACGTTGGCGAAAGGTCGTGGGTGGCGGTATGCGCCAAGCAGGCCTCATCGCCGCCGCCTGCCAGCACGCCCTGGATCACCACGTGGCAGATTTGGCTCACGACCACCGTCGTGCGGCACGCTTGGCCGAAGGTTTGGCAGCCTTTTCCGCCATCGAGGTGACCTCCCAGGCCACCAATATGGTATTCGTGCGCATCGACCCAGCGCATGTCGCGCCGTTGGCTAAGTGGCTCAAGGCGAATGGCGTGCTGATAGAACTTCTTTACGCTACGCGCATGGTCGTGCATCGAGACATTAGCGACGACGATATCGAACAAGTGCTGACCATCGTCCAGCGCTACTTCGATCAGGCGTAGCCGGAGGATGCGTTTCTTGCACGTTGCTTAAAACAGTACCGAGTCGAACGCAAGGTGCACTGCGATGGCCGCCATCATCAGGCCGATCAGCCCATCGATGGTGCGCCATGCGCCGGGACGGGAGAGCCATGGCGATAGCGCCGCCCCGCCCCAGGCCAACAGGCTGAACCAGAGAATCGACGCTGTCGACGCCCCCGCGACGAACACGCCAGCACTCTCCTGCTGGGCACCAATAGCGGGAATCAGCAGCAGCGTATCGAGGTAGACCTGCGGGTTGAGCACCGTCACCGCTAGTGTCGCCAGCAGCACACTGCGCAGGCTGCGGGCTTTGACGCCGTTGACTTTCAAGCCTTCACGGCCGCTGACTGCACGCCATAGCGCTTGTGCCGCCAGCCAACTCAAGAACAGCACGCCCACCCAGCGCATGGCTTCCATGGCGCTCGGCATGGTGAGCAAAAATGCGCTGGCACCAAACATGCCGGCCGTCAGTAGCACGACATCCGCACTCATGCACAGCCCCGCCGACCACCAGTGGTATTCGCGGCGAACGGCCAGCCCCAGCACGTAAGCGTTCTGCGCCCCAATCGCCATGATGATGCCGCCACACACCACTAACCCCGTTAGGTAGCTTTCCCACATTGCCGTTCGCCTTATGCTTGAGTAAAGATGGCGCTATGGTAAGGGAGGGCTCATATAAACAAAAATCATCTTGCTAATGATGCATTAGTAAAATTCATACATACCGAGACTACGTGCTCATAACCGCCGCAGCCCCCACATGAAGTAGGCACCGCCCAGCAACGATGCTACTAAGCCTGCCGGAATCTCATAAGGGAACATGATCTGGCGGCCCACCCAGTCGGCCAATACCATCAACAACATACCGATCAAGGCAGCGCCTACTAAGTGCTGGCGGGCGCGGGAGAAGCCCAGTAGCCGAGCCATGTGCGGGGCTAATAAGCCAATGAAGGAGAGCGGCCCCACCACCAGGGTGGCGCAGGCGGTGAGCAGAGCGACCAGCAGCAGTAGCGCTAGGCGCGCATGGTTTAAGCCAATGCCCAGTGAACGCGCGGTAGCGGCGCCCATCGGCATGATGTCTAACCAGCGAGTGAACGGCAGCGATATCAGCGCTAGTGCCGCTGCGATTCCTCCCACGAGCAGCGCACTACCCACCTCCACGTAATAGGTAGAGCCTGCCAGCCAGGCGATGACTTGCTGTCCGCGCGGATCACCACCTGCCAGTAGCACACTGCGCACCGCATCGAACAGCGCGCTAATCGCCACACCGCTGAGCAGGAGCCGCTCCGGTACGAAACCACTTTTACGATTGAGCACTACCAATACTAGTAGCGTCGCCAGTGCCCCTAGCGTTCCTATCGCCACTAATAGTGCATGACTGGGGGCAGGGAGTAGATAAATACCCAAGATCAGCGCAATAGCACAGCCACCGCTAATACCCAACACTTCGGGGCTCGCCATGGGGTTGGCCGAAAGGCGTTGAAGAATGGTCCCCGCTATTGCCAGCATCAAACCGCTAGCCGCTGCCGCCATTACCCGCGGAAAGCGCCACTCAATCACCCCCCAATTCGTCGGGGCAATGATGCTCCAGCCGTTGGCCCCTTGCCCCACTAAATGGCCCACCACCATGGCCCCCACCAGCGTTAGCAGTAGCCCTGTGATTAAACGGTGGGGTGCAGCGTGACGCGTGATCACCACGCCAGATGCCTGGGGCGGACGGTCCCCCTGCAGCTTAAGGCGGGGAATCAACCACATGAGTAGTGGCGCGCCTAACGCTCCGGTCACGGCCCCGGTGGGAATTAGCGTCGCTACCATGCCGGAAAAGCGCTGCAGCAAGAGATCCGTGGTGGCCAGCAGCACAGCGCCTAATAACGTCGACCAGAGTAAGCGCGCGCGCAGCGTGCGCGCTCCCGCCATACGGACGATATTGGGAGCCGCTAACCCTATGAAGCCGATGATCCCGACCACGCTCACCACGCTACCGGTGAGGAAGACCGCCAGCCCTAACCCGGCAAAACGCAAATGCTTGAGCGAAATCCCCAGGCTTTTGGCGCTGGCGTCGTCAAGCTCTAACACGGCTAAAGGGCGAAGCAACAGCCACGCGGCCAAACCGCAAAGAGCCAGTCGTGGCGCCAGTGACACCACGCCATCCCAGCCATTCTGCGCCAGAGAGCCTGCCCCCCAAATCAGCAGCCCCGCCAGGGTTTCATGATTGAACAACAGCAAGGCTGTAGAGAGCGCGCCCAGATACAGATTGACCACCAACCCCGCCAGCACCACCGCGATGGGCGCCAATCCACGCCGCCACGAGAGTGCAAACACCAGCCCCATAGCGGCAGCGCCACCTAGCAGCGCAATCCACTCACTGCCTATCGAAAGCATGCCGGGGGCCAATAGCGTCACCGCCATCAGCGCCAAGTTGGCGCCCGACGCCACGCCCAAGGTGGTGGGCGATGCCAGCGGGTTACGGAGCACCTGTTGCATCAGCACCCCAGCCAGCGCTAGACCGCCACCGGCTAATAGCGCAATGGTAAAGCGCGGCCACCAAGCGAAGTGCAGCAGCAGCTCATCGACGTTATCGAACGTGGGAGACAGCAGCGCCTGTGCGCTCTGCGCGATACCGCCCTGCTGCTGCAAGCTCAGCCACAGTAATACCATCAACGGCAAGCTCAGCAGTAAGCAGATAGGAGCGGGAGAACGGCGACGCATCAGGTGCATGACAATATCCCGTCAACGAGGACAGCGGAAGCACGGGCAGGCATTGTCATGGGCGTGACCTTGGCAATCGAGAAAGCAGAAAATAAATCAAAGGGCGAGATTCTAAATGATAAGTATTAACACTACAATCTTGTCCAACGCACAGACTCATGAGCCTCATTATGTTGAAAGCAGTGTCAAACTCTGCCGCCTTGCCCAACACATGGCGAGATACGCCCTTTCGCTACGGCCTGGTCAGCCGCTCGTTTCACTGGCTCACGGCGCTGTTGGTACTCACCCAGTTTTTCGTCGTGGCCATGTGGCGTGTGTTGGGCGAAACGAGCGTGACGTTAATGCTGTCACGGCTAGCGCCACACGGTGCGATCGGACTACTGCTAATGGTCATCACTTTAGGGCGATTACTTTGGTGGTATAGCCAGCGTCATCAGCGGCCGCAGCCACCGAAAACGCTACGTGGCCAACTGGCGCGCATCGTGCATGGGACGTTTTATGCCCTGTTAATGCTGATTGCCAGCCTTGGCTTAATCAGACACTACGCTGGCGGCTGGCCACTCAAGGCGTATGGCTGGGAGCTGATTCCTGGTGCAGAGAACGATATTCCGGCGCTCATGCTCCCTGCCGACCTGCTGCACAGTCCGCTCTCTTGGCTACTGCTTCTGCTGGTGGCCGGGCATATCGTTATGGCCATTATAGGCGGCCGGTCACGGAAAAATTTCTAAATGATAACTATTAGCGATACAATATATCTTTCATTTGCTCGATGCCCGCTTGGTCAGGAGTGACGTATGTTTAACGTTCAGGGTGCCACCTTCGCCATCAACGGCAAGCCCCTTCTTCAACCGATTCACCACACCTTTGAAGAAGGCAAGGTGTATGGTCTGATTGGCCATAATGGCTCTGGAAAATCGACGCTGATCAAGCTGCTGGCCCAGCAGCAGCCCGTCAGTGAAGGCGACATTCATTTTGATGAACGCCCTTTGCAGGCGTGGGGGCATCGTGAGTTTGCCCGTCAAGTTGCCTACCTGCCCCAGCATCTACCCAGTGCCGAAAATCTCACCGGACGCGAGCTGGTGGCGTTTGGGCGTTACCCCTGGCACGGTCTACTGGGTCGCCATAATCAAAAAGACAAAGAGGCGATCGAGCGGGCGATTGCCCTCACCCACACGGAAGCCTTCGCTGACCGCTTAGTGGATACGCTCTCGGGCGGAGAGCGCCAGCGGGTATGGCTGGCCATGCTGATTGCCCAGGGCAGCCGCTTTCTACTGTTGGATGAGCCGCTCGCGGCGCTGGATATCGCCCACCAAATGGAAGTATTGGCGCTGATTCGTAAGCTCTGCGACGAGCTGAACCTGGGCGTGATCATCGTTCTTCACGACATTAACATGGCCTCGCGCTATTGCGATGAACTCATGGCGCTTCACAGTGGCCGCCTGCTGGCCCACGGCACGCCCGATGCCCTGATGCAAAATACCACGTTAGAAGCCATTTACGGCCTACCCATGCAGGTCATGCAGCACCCCAATGGCGGACACCGCATAGCCGTGGCGCAATGAACGCCACGGCTGGAAGAAGAGTCGTTCTCAATTAACTCTTCAACTGATAAGCATTATCGCTTATGCTGAGACTCTACTCACGTGCGCTTATCACGTCTTGGAGTTCGGTTATGCCTCTCGCTTTGCGCCAACCCGACACCGTCTTGCCACTGTCTCTCGCTGATTGCTATCAAGGGCCACTTGAGCATTTTACGCCGCCATTGATCGAAGGAGCGGTGCCACAGGGGGCTATCAAGGCGTCTCGCTGGCGCAATGCTGCGCTGCTCGAAGAGGACATGGCGCGCTACGCCAGCCGCTACCCGAATGGAGACAAGCGCGCCATCGCCTCGCTTTGGTCGAAATGGCACTTCAGCACCCTCACCGTTCCCACGCTGACCGCTCATCTGCTGCTGAATCGCGACCTACCCGTCGGGCTGGATGATCTCTATGTGATTCAAAATGAGGAAGGCTGTACTCAAGCGCTTTGGCTACCCCATGAAGGCGAGCGTTTTACTACGCTGGACACCGCTGCTCGCTTTGCCACGCTCATCGAGCAGCACTGGGCCCCGCTCATCGAGCGCCTCTCGGCCATTTCCGGGGCCGCACCACGGGTATTTTGGAGCAACGCAGGCGGCTACGTGGATTACTACGTCAATGCCCTGGCAGCACACCCGCTGGTCAACCAAGAAGCCCTGGCCGCCACGCGTGCACTGCTGGAGTCGCGCACCCTCAACGGACAGCGCAACCCGTTGTATGAGCCAGTACGTACGTACCAACCCAGCGGCAGCGGAGAGGTCAAGCGGGTGCGCAAGCTCTGCTGCCTGCGCTACCTGCTCGATGAGTTTGACGTATGCGGTAATTGCCCGCTAGAAGGGTGCGACCGCCAAGCGCGTCGCAAAGGATAAGCCGCTCGTTACGAGCTGATCTGCGCCACCGCATCTTCACTGGCCTGTGCCCGCTGCTCTCCCGTCAGCTCACTCAGCTGCCCCTTGGACATCTCCAGTAAACGATCCGCATGGACGAAGTAGCTGTCGTCATGGCTAATGGCAAACACGGTTTTGCCCATCGCTTTCAAATGGGGTAACAGCTCGCGGTAAAACAGCCGCCTGAACTGCGGGTCTTGGTCGGCCGCCCACTCGTCCAGCAGCAGAATATCCCGCTCCTCGGCAATCGCCAGCAGCAGTGCCAAACGCTTGCGTTGCCCTTGCGAGAGCTGTGTATTCACCACGCGATCAGCCTGCCACTCCAGCTTCTGGTGCATTTGCAGCCGCTCGAGCCAGGTCGTGACCAGCGCTGGGTCGGCCACGCGGCCACTCGGCCCCATGGCTTGGTCGAACTGGTGGAAATCGGTAAAGACGCTGGCAAAGCGCGCCCGAAACGCCGCCCACTCTGGTGCGCCAAGCTCCTTGCCATCCACGCTGATTTGGCCACTTTGCGGGCGGTACAACCCTGACAGCAGGCGCGCCAGCGTCGACTTTCCGCTGCCGTTGCCGCCAATCAGAAACACCTGCTCGCCACGCGCCAGCGTAAGATTGAGCGGCCCCACCTGGAAGCCTTCACCCCCGGAGGATGGCGTGTAGCGATACACCACGTTGGTGAGCGTCAAGCGCTGCCAATCGTGGAAGCGGTCCTCCACCTCGAAACCCGGCTGGTATTCGGCCAACGCCAGGCTGGCCAGTTTATCGAACGCCACCTGGGCGCTGATCAGTGTAGGCCATGCCCCCACGGCCTGAATCAAGGGCGTGCGTAAAAACAGCAGGGTCAAAGCAAAAGTGGCCGCCACCGCAGGGCTTGCCCACCCCAGCACGTTGGCCATGAAAAACACCACGCCAATGGCGCCCAGCATCATGATGTTGGACCAGTTATTGGCGCTGAGGTGGTAGGTGTCTGCGCGAATAATATGATGACGGTACGCTTTGGCGTTCTCCGTGTAGGATTCATCAAAAAAGCGCCGTGCGCGGTCACGGTTAAGCGCCAGCTCTTTGCGGCCTTCTATCGCCGATTGATAATCCTTATACAGCCGATCCTCGCTTTCGCGCACCTGATGAAAGTGGCGATACACCTTCGACACCAGCACCCAGCCAACGCCCATGGTGAAGGCCATCCAGAGCACGGTAATCACCACCATCTGCGGTGAGAGCCACGCAAGGTAAGCCACCGAGGCCAGCGTGAGTACCACGCCCTGCACCAGCTCCGGCAGGCGAACGAAACCGATGGTGATATTGCGAACATCGCTGGAAAGACTTGCCAGCAGGGTGGCGTTACCTAGCTGCTCTAACCGTTCGATATCGGTATCCAGAATCCGCTTCACCAGCCGGGAGCGCAGGTCGAAGACGAAATGGTGGCCCAACAAGGTGAGCGCTAGCTGTGTGCCCAGCGTGACCGCCAGCAGCAGCGCCAATAGCCCTAAAAATTGAGGCAGCGCAGAGAGGGCACTACCCGCTTCGATCAGCCGCTGGTTGATGAACGCAATCACCCCCACGCCCAGTCCGGCGCTCATCAGGCTCAGCGCCAGCGCGCCCAAAAACGGCCAGCGGTAATGGCGAAACACCACTCGCAATAATTCCATACCCCATCCCCTTTACGCACAGGCGGCGAATTGTGACGCACTTCTCTGCCAAGTCAAACAAAGAGACTGATTTTCATTTACGCAGCTTGGCTCACGCGCCTTTACTCATCGCGGCAGTGTTGCTTAACTGCCCTAGCCAACCACTGAGAGAACGCCATGGTGGATTACAAATTACTGCATGCCCTAGCCACCGTGGTGGAGTGCGGCGGCTTCGAGCGGGCAGGCGACATGATGGGCCTCTCGCAGTCGGCCATTTCACAGCGGATAAAGGCGCTGGAAGTCCGCTTGGGCCAGCCGGTGCTGGTGCGCCACCCCTCGCTTGCACCCACGCCCGCAGGCCAGCGGTTGCTTGCCCATTATCAGCAAGTGCAGCTGCTAGAACGGGACTTACACGAGGCGCTTCCGACCTTGGAAAAAGCCGCGCCGCGACTGCGCATCGCCATCAATGCCGACAGCGTCGTGACTTGGTGGGCCGATGCCGTGGCGGATATTTGTCAGTCGGAAGGGGTGCTGATGGACTTGGTCATCGAAGACCAGGACGTTGGACTGAAGCGACTGCGCGATGGCGACGTGGCAGCCTGCCTGTGCGCCACTCCCCAGCCCATCGCCGGCGCTCGCTGCCTGCACGTCGGTGACATGCACTATCAGCCGTTGGCATCGCCCTCCTACGTGGCACGCTATTTCCCGGACGGCCCAAGCCTGAATGCGTTTCAACACGCACCGGCCATCGTATTTGGCCCACACGACCAGCTACAGCATCAGTTTTTAGCGCAGTGGGGCTATCAGGGATATTTCCCCTACCATTTATGCCCCTCATCAGAGGGCTTCGTTCGGCTGGCAGCCGCCGGCATTGGCTATGGCATGATTCCCCAGCGGCAGGCCGCCGAGTCGCTACAGTCAGGTCAGTTGGTGAGCATTGCACCAGGGCATGGATTGACCGTCCCCCTATATTGGCACTTTTGGCGACACAGTGGGCAGTTGATACAACGGCTGACCGAAAGGCTGAGCCATCTCACGCTTTAGCATCATTCTCATCTACTCGGGGACAAACGCGTCTACAATCAAAATGTTTTTAGAACGATGTCATGCTGTTTGATAGGAAGGGGCGTCATTATCTCGCCTTTTCGTTAGCGATCAGGGTTGCCTGAGCGGAGTAACAACAAACATCAAGAAAGCGAACGCTATGGATGCTAACGGTTGTTTGAAGCGCCTATTTGCCACTTTTCTTACGCTCTTACTCATTGCAGGCAGTCAGGTCAACGCTGCTGATACGCTGTCGGCGTCTCCCGAACACGACCGTTACTCGCTTAATAACGTGACCCGCTATTGGCATACCGATACCCCACTGACGCTGCGTGATGTGCTAGCCCGCACGGACGATTTTCAACCCGTTACAAGTGAATCTGATTTGCACTTTGGCTATACGCAAGGCGACACTTGGCTAACCACGCGCTTGCATAATCCCTCCCCACGCCCTGCCACGTGGCTGGTCACGTTCGAATACCCTTTTTTGGATCACGTCACGCTCTATACGCTGAGGGCGCACTTTACCGACGTGCAGCAAAGCGGCAGTGCCCTGCCGCTATCAGAGCGCGCCCTCGCTCATCGTCAGGCCATTTTTCCTGTGACCTTAGCAGGCGACGAAACCGTCACGCTGTATAGTCAAGTCTCGGCTGTCGGTAGCAAAGTATTGAATTACAGCGTCATGACGCCCGAAGCGTTCTACGCCCAAAACGACCGCCACAATTTTTGGCTCGCCACGTACTTCGGCATGTTGCTTGCGTTGGGGCTGTATAACTTTTTGCTTTTCTTTGGCCTCAAAGAACGCGTCTTTCTCTACTACTCGCTGTTTGCCTTCGGCTTCACGTTGGCGATTTTGACCTTCAACGGTTTGGGGACGCTGATTTTCTGGAGCTTTCTTGGTGAGCAGACTGCCCGGCTCGTCGCCATTGGGTTTACGTTTGCTTCGGCTATGGCCACGCTGTTTGCCCAAAGTTTTTTGAATACGTGGCGTTATAGCCCACGTTGGCACCGGACGCTCACGCGATTTCGCTTTGTGTGCTGGGGGGTGCTCATCACGGTATTCGTCATCCCTATCCAACCGGCGCTGATATTGATGGATATCGCAGGCTTTACGGCTGCCCTACTACTACTGGTTTGCGGACTCTATTGCTCATGGCGACGCGTCCCCAGTGCTCGCCTATTCGTTGTGGCATGGTCGATCTTTTTACTCGGCGCAGCCGTGTTTGCACTGCGTAATATGAGTATATTGCCCGCCAACTTCGTCACGCTCCACGGCATTCAGATTGGCTCCGCCATCGAAATGTTGCTGCTCTCCTTTGCCTTGGCGGCACGTTTCAATAAATTGAAGAGGCAAAAAGAGCAAGCGCAAGCCGATACCGTGGCGATGCTGAAAAAACAAGAGGCCATTTTAGAAGCCAAAGTGGCGACTCGGACCGAAGCACTAGAGAAGCTCGCCAATTACGACATGCTGACAGGGCTACTCAACCGGCACGGCTTAGTTCGGCATGCCGATGCTGCCCTGGCGCGTAGCCATACTCACGGGGAACCGCTCGCGCTCATCATGTGCGACTTGGATCGCTTCAAACCGATCAATGACCAGTATGGGCATGAGGCAGGGGATTTCGTGCTTCAGCAAGTAGCCAAACGGTTAGAACATATTGCACGCGAGGGAGATCACTGTGCTCGCTTTGGTGGCGACGAATTCATTTTGCTGCTGGAGCAAATTCAACACCCCAGCTTGCTGGAGGACATCTGCAGCCGCATCACTCAAGCCCTGAGCGACCCCATCAAACTACCCTGCGGAGCGATGGTCCATGTAGGCATCAGCATCGGCGTCAGTCTTAGCCATGCCGACAACGCCACTCTCGCCCAACTGCTCAAAGAGGCCGATCGCCAGATGTATGTTGATAAATCAAAGCGCTGCTCTCCTTACCGGTACTTCTCAACAGGCTGTTGACCGACCGACGCTTCACGCAAACGTTAACAGCAGCGTGCACGCAAAAGCCCCCGCTGCAAACGGCCAAAAACGACTACAGCGCTGTTCGGGTAGTTCCTCTTTCAATACGTTGAGAATCAAACCGCCTGCGACGAACGCATACACCAAGCTTGTGACGGCCTCAGCCACTTCGACCAGGACGCCCACGGCCCACCCGGCAACGATCGCCACTGCCAATATCCAGCGACCCTGAGTGGCATAGAGCGTGCGGTGATGCGAGGCTAGACCGTAGTCATTCACTAAAAAGTGGAACCCCATCGCCAAAAAAAAGAAAAGCTCACTGGGCAACTGGGTATTGCGATAAACGAGCAAATAGCCAAACAGCGCGTTATAAATGGCAAAGGCCACCACATGCACCCAGAAAACGCTTTTTTGATTCTCAACTCTCTTCGTGCCGGTCGACGCGATGGTTGGTTTCCGCGAGCGCCGTTTGACCCAGTGTTCCAATCCATAAAAATAAGCTAAACCGAGTAACGCCACGATATACGCGTTGTGCTCGAGTAAGCCAAGCACGCCATGATCAGAGATGGCTCGATGAGCGGCATTGAGCTCTGGAAATATGTGAATGAAGACATACCCGACCGAAAATCCGCCGGCAAACGAGAGCCAAGCGCTTCGTGGCAGGGTGTCCAATCGATGAAGTTTACCTGCGAACAAATGAATCGCTGCCAATGCCATGGCAAAGGCCAGCTGCAACACCTCCATACTTGACGCTCCTTGTCATTATCGCTTCCTTACGCACGACCGTTAATCAAACAGGCTCATGCGCTTCATGACGTTATCGCGCTTGATTCGCCAATGAAAGAGCGCGCCCGCCACGTGCAGTGTGATCAATACGACCAGTGCCCACCCCAAACGCTCGTGCCACATGAAGAGGGTGTCTGAGAGTGCTTCGTTCTTGCCTAGCAGTCCTGGCAAATGCCAGTGAAAGAACTCCACGGGAAAACCGCCCGTTGCCGTGGCGGCCCAGCCGATCAACGGCATCGCTACCAGCCCCGCGTAAAGCAAGTGATGAACGCTGGTACTGAGGACACGCTCGAAAGCGTTCAAAGGCGGGTCATGGTCCGGCACCACGAAAGCGACCCGCGTGATGATGCGAAGCGTCATCAGCAGCAGAATCGCTACTCCCAGCGTCTTATGGCTGGTATAGAGCATGTTGGTCAGCGTATTCCCGACCAGCGCCAAGGTGCGTTCATAGCCCAAAAACCCCAGTGTCAGGCCGCTCGCCAGCGAGAGCAGCACCGCCAGTGCCACCAGCCAGTGCAGCACCCGGTGTGGATAGATGTAGTGATCTAACTCGTGCATTCAAGACTCCCTGCCCAGCCATGTCGTCACCGTCAGCATAGTGCAACGTCGACCCGTTAGAAAAATAATGATTAGCCAGCGGTTTACCTTATAACGCTTCGCTGGGAGCCGCTAGCTGTTCGCGGATCAATTCTCCAAGCCGACGAGCGGGCTCGGTAGGCCGATGAGGTGCCCGGTGGAGCGCCAGCTCGATCATCGGCAGTGCAGGCAACCCGCTGCTCTCATCCAGCGGGCGCAGCATAGGCGTGAGCATGCTGCGCGTGACCACCACTACCGCTAGTCCTGCCGTGACAATCGGCGCTAGCCCCGCCATGGATTGGCTCGTATAGGCCACTCGCCAATCTCGCCCGGCGGCTTGCAGCGCCTGCTCGGCCACTTCGCGAAATACATCCGCGCCTGGGGTGTAAAGCGCCAGTGGAATAGGGTCACTCATAGAGGGCTGTTGATGCACCCCCACCGCCCAGACCAGCGGCTCACGGCGAATCACATCGCCCCCGGGCGAGTGCCGCTGGCGCGTCACCAGCGCCAAATCCAGCGCCGAGGCTTTCACCTGTTCGACCAAATGCGCGCTGGTCCCACACTGAACCGTCAGCCCCACGGCCGGGTAGAGCTGATGAAAATACGCGAATACCGAAGGCAGCAGCGAGGCGTAATCCTCAGGAATGCCCAGCGTAAGATCGCCGGTAATCTGGCGGGCCTGCATATCGCTCCAGGCGTCATCATTGAGGGCGAGCAGTTTTCGCGCATGGGCTAGCAGACGCTCTCCTTCTGCGGTAAAGCGTAGTCGCCGCCCTTCTCGTTCATGCAAGCTGACCGTCAACTGCGCCTCCAACCGCTGTAGCTGCATGCTGACGGTGGACTGCGTATACGCCAGCCGTTTGGCCGCAGCAGTAACGCTGCCGGTATCTGCAATGGCCACCAGCGTTCTCAACAGCGTTAGGTCAAAGGTAGGCGCCCTCATATATCACCATTGTCGATGTTATCGATCAAAAAAGATCGTTATCTTGATGTGTTTGTGATGAGTATGCTGCGAGTCATGAAGGTATTTCAAGGCTCGCTGCCACCAGGGTGAGTCAACACACAAGGAGACGCGCGATGCAGACCCGTCACTCATCGATTTTGCAATCCCCGTCCTACAGTATCGGTGCGGCCCTGGTGGCCGTCACATTATGGAGCATGGCACCCCTGATGGCGGAGCTTGCCCGTGCCACCGCACCCCTTCAGCTAACCGCGCTGACACTGTTGGCAGGCGCACTGGCGACCCTCCCGCTGAGTCGCCGCGTGCCGATGGCCCGCTGCGCGCTGAGCTGGACGCTGGGCGTTTGGCTAGGTATTCCGCTGCTGATCGTAGGCGCCGTCAGTAGCTACTTCATTGGTATGCGTCTTGCTCCCGCCGCGGAGGCGGCGCTGATCACCTATACATGGCCTGTACTGTTCGTCTTGTTGAGCCAGTGGAGCCGCTGGGGCCGGTTGCATTGGGCCAGTGTGGCCGGGGCGCTGATTGCTTTTTCGGGCGCGGCTATATTGCTGCTGCCCCAAGCGCTCAACGGCGGCTTCGGTGGTGTGGCCTCGGGCTATGGGTTGGCCTTGCTTGCGGCGTGCTGCTGGGCACTCTACTCATGGCTGGGTCAAGCGGCTCCCATCGCATTGACGCCGCTACTACCGAGGTTGCTGCTAATAGCCTGCGCCTTCACCTGTCTTGGGAGTGTCTGGCTCGAGGGCGGCGTTGCGCTTCCTCGTGGTGAAGCGTTGGTGGCCGGTATCGCGTTGGGCTTGGGGCCCTACGGCATCGCCATGGTGGCGTGGGACAAAGCGCTGCGATTTGGTCAGGCTAGCCTCGTGGGGAGCTTGGCTTACGGCGTGCCCATTCTGGCAGCGCTCCTGCTGGTGCTGGCCGGTATGAGCGCATTTGACTGGCGGCTTCCCACCGCCGCACTTTTGGTGGTAGTGGGCTGCTTAAAGGCGGGCCGCTGAGGTGGGCATCATCATCTCGCTAAACAGTACGCTGGCCAGTAGCTCGGGCAACCAGGAGGGCGAAAAGGCCTCCTGTTCGGCGCTCTGCATCTGCGCGAGCGACCACCATGCAAAACGAGGCGCAGTGCCGCCGCCGTGGGCCAATAACCGCGTGCCTTGAAGGCTTCTGTGGGGGGGCGGCTGAGTGTCGGGGCAGCGCACCAGGAAAAAGCGCTCCTCGAAGGGCTGGCCTGCGCTATCGGTTTGTCGGCGCTGACGAAGTAATGGCCCCAAAGGACAGACAAGCCCGACATCTGCATAAAGCAGGCGTATCGCTGCAGCTGGATAATCATCATCGTGTGCTAATGCGCTGCCCAATGGCGTCCAATGGTCAAGCGACTCATCGCGTTTGAGCAGCAAATGCCCCTTTGGGTCAACGACCAGTAGCTGCACCTGCCGAGCGGCTTGCGTATCGAGTGTCATAAGCGGTCCATGCCTATCGATCTACGTGGATGAATAAAAAAGCAGCGGCCAGCACGTCTCATGCGGGCCGCTGCTTCTCAGCGTAGCCGATCATCGGCGATTTGTTTTAAGCCATTAGGCGCGATTGCTCGAGTCGCGTCATTGCCCTAGGTAGCGGGGCTTGGCTATCCCCGCCAACGCATCAAGAGGGAGGGTGAGCGTGGGTTGGCCCACCGCATAAGGCGCAATCTCATAGACGTTGTAGGTCACTTCCCAGCGATCCTCCAGCGGCGCAATGTTGCGACTCGGGCTAAGCGGCCAGTCAACGGCAAACTGCTCATCGAAGCCCGCCTCGGTGATCCAGCGCCGATGTGCCTCTGCCAACAGCGCATCGAAAGCAGCCGCTTGCCCCTCTAACAGCATCTCGTCGGGCTCGACGACACGATGTTCGCGCTCATCAATGACCATATAATCCGTCAGCGGCAGTCCATGAGCCTGACCTGCGTGGTACACATAGCTGTTCAGCTCGATCACTAGTAGATCGTGGTGACGCGCGTAGACCGACGCTTCCAACAATGCCTCGCTGGTCATGTTGCCTGGCGCAACACGATTATCTTCCGCCGCCATGGCCAAGAAACGATCGGCGTACTCGTCCCAGCTCTGTGCAGGCTGCGCCGCTTCCTCGTCGCTGATGGGCATGCCCAGAGTGAGCAAGCGTGTTCGCAAGGCGTCACTCAGTGTGGACGATTGAGGAAACGTCAGTGCCGAGACAGTCACCGTCGAGCACTGCTCGGCATGGCAACCTGACGCCACGTACTGTTTTTCCACGGCAAGCGAGGCCAGGGCAATCGGCTCGCGGGGAGATTTATCAGCGGCCAAACAGCCACCTAGTAATAGCGTTCCGACGAGTGATAGTCCTGCTCCTAGCGTTTTGAACGTGCGTAACATCATAACCTCCTTGTGGATCATGCGTCCTGATAAGGCGAGCGGGTCGTGGTAGAACGGCAGCGCCCCTGCAGTATGGCAGGGGCGCTGTTGTAAACACCGGCACGCGTGGGCGATTCTTAGGTGTCCGGCTGCATTTCGGTGGGCTCTGCTTCCACTTGCAGTTCGAACATCCCACTGCCGCTTGCACTGAAGCCACGAGCGCTCACCGTGTAAGTACCAGGCAGTAGCGCCTGCTCCAGGCGAGCATTGGTGCCACCGCCGCTGTCGTCATCAGTATAGGACACGCCTTCGCCATACAGCTCGAGGTACGTATCGAAATCGTTGGACGTCATGGTCAGCGTGACCAGCGAGCTCTCCTCTAGCGTGAGCTGGTAGGTCAACGCCTCACCGCTGTACCAGCCGTTGAGCGTTTCGTCTGGCGTGATCGCGCCGTCGTTACGCAGCTCGACGCCGTTCGGTAGTTCGCGGGGTTCGATGGCCAGGGTGAAAAGTCCACTGTCGGTGCCATAGGCCGTGCGCGCGGTTAGCTGGTAAGAGCCCGGCGCTAGGAAATCTGCAATGCGCGCATCCAAGTTACCGGCGCTGTCATCATCTTCGCGGAAGTAACCGTTGGGGCCTTCGAGTATCAAATAAGCGTCTACATCGCTGGAGCTCATATCGATTTGATACATGCCCGCTTCGTCGATTTCTAAGTCGTACGTTAGGTCTTGGCCACTGAACCAACCGCTTAGCGTCTCGTTGGGCACGACGGTACCGTCGTTACGTAGCTCTCCGTCACCCGGCAGTTCGCGGGGGTCGGCCGCCAAGGTGAACAGGCCATTGCCGTCACCATAGGCCGAGCGTGCGGTCAGGGTGTACTCACCCGGGGCGAGAAAATCGGTAATGCGTGCGTTCAAATTACCGGCGCTGTCGTCATCTTCGCGATAGTAACCGTTGGGGCCTTCCAGCTCGAGGTACGCATCGAAGTCATCCGCGCGCATCTCGATTTGGTACATGCCCGCTTCTTCGATGGTCAGCGTGATCTCGCGCTCGGTGGCATCGAGCCAACTGTCGACGGGGGTGCCCACGGTCATGCTATCCGCATCGCTCAGCTCGATGGTACGGCTGCTGACGTTGAACGGACCATAGCTATGAGCATCGACACCGCTCACGACGACGATGTAATCGCCACCCTCTTCGATACGATGACGCACCGTCTCTGCGTTAGCCAATAGCTGGAGCTGATCGTCATACAGCGCTACCGTGCCTTGTAACGCACCGCTCAACGATACCTCGACCAGTGCCTCTTCCTCCAATGAAATGGCATAACGCGTAAAGCGGCTGCCATCTTTGCCATTGAGCTCGCTGGCGGAGGTGATTTCGCCCCGCGAGCGCTCACCCAAGGTGAGATAGTCCAGGCCTTGAAGGGCCGCAGGCATCGCTTCCTGTTCAGTAGTGATGTCTACGTCGGGCTCTTCTGACGAGGGGGTCACGCTGGGCAACGTTTGCGCGGCGAAGTAACCAACGGCAGCGCCGCCGACCGCCACAACCAAAAGAGTCAGTGAAGAAGACTTAGCCATAGGGGCATCCTTGTTCATTGGCGAGGGTGGGTTGAGTGATAGTCAATATCAATGATGTTGATAAATTATAAGGCGTCTAACGAGTTAAAGTGAGCGTTTGATGAAAAATATGGCGGCGCTGACGCAGGGTCATTACTCCGATTCATTGGGAGATGCCTAACTTACTGAAACGCAAGGGTGTAGCGCATATTGATAAAAAGCGCAATTATGGGGGTAATTGTGCCGATCTTCTTAAAGCTTGCCGACCCTTGAATGGCAAGCTACTATCCATACGCCTATCGGCACCTCGTCGACGAATGCGGAGTCCGCTTTACGAACCACTGAGGTACTCCTATGGGAGCCCATAAACACCGACTACGAACGACCTGCTTGGCAGTCGCACTGCTTTTTTTGACGGCCAATCAAGCAGTTGCTCATCAAGCCAATACACAAACTGAGTTACAAGAAGGGGTGGCTTCTTTCTATAGCGACCGCTTCCAAGGGGCCACCACCGCCAGTGGCGAGCCCTTCGATCAACAAGCGCTGACTGCAGCGCACCCGAGTCTGCCCTTCGGTACCAAGGTGCTGGTCACCCGCCCCGATACCGGGCAAGAAGTCGAAGTCATGATCAATGATCGTGGCCCGTTCGTAAAAGGACGCGTGATCGACCTTTCTAAACGGGCAGCGCGAGCCCTCGGGATGATTCGCCGCGGCACGGCCCCTGTGATGATCACTCTGGTAGATTAACGGATAACACACCCGCAAGCGTGTGATACCCCTTAAACGATCAGCGCTGCCATGTAGCAGCTCTTGCTGAACAAAGCGGCCCGCTCGGGCCGCTTTTTTTATATGTGTCTTGGTCACCTGACGAACTTGCAAGCTTGCTAATGGTCTCTACCCTGCAAGGAACAAGACGCTTACTTCAATGCAGGAGGCAGCCATGCAATCTCGTTTTTACACGCTTACCGACTATCCCACCGGCTTACCCAAGCGCGAGTTGTTTTCGCTAGAGACCCAGGAGTTACCCGAGTTAGCGGATGGCGAAGTGCGCATTCGCAATCACTGGCTATCGGTCGACCCGTACATGCGAGGCCGCATGTCGGGCATACGCACCTATGTCGCCCCTTTCGAACTGGGCCAACCCATGGAGGGTGGAGCCATCGGTGAAGTCATCGCTTCGAAGCACGCAGATGTCAAGGTGGGCGATAAAGTCAGCCACATGGGGGGCTGGCGCGATATCGCACAAGTGCCGGGAGATGGCGTCACGGCTCTGCCCGATTCGAACGTGCCCGACCAAGCCTATCTAGGCGTATTGGGCATGCCCGGTATGACGGCGTGGACAGGCCTCAATCTGATTGCCGAATGCAAGCCAGGCGATAATGTCCTCGTCAGTGCTGCCAGTGGCGCCGTCGGCTCCCTGGCGGTACAGCTGGCCAAAGCAAAAGGCTGTCACGTGGTGGGTATCGCAGGCGCTGCTCACAAGCTTGCCTGGCTAGAGTCGCTGGGCGTCGAGCCGGTCAGCTACCGAGATCGCAGCGCTCAAGAGCTCAGCGATGCCATCAAACTCGCCAGCCCGAATGGTATCGATGTTTATTACGAGAATGTGGGCGGTATCTGCCTCGAAGCGGCACTCAGCCAGCTCAACGAGGGTGCGCGCATTGCCGTCTGCGGCATGATCGACAGCTACAACGCCGAAACGCCTACGCCTGGGCCGAGCAACCTGTCGCAATTGGTGGTTCGCAAAGCCAAGATGCAGGGCTTCATCGTCGCCGATCACTGGTCCAGCTATCGCTACTTTTTGAACGAAGTGGCTCCTCAAGTAGCCGATGGCAAACTGGACTACAAAGAGACGATCAAAGAGGGATTGGAGAGCACCCCAGATGCCTTCTTGGCACTCTTCGAGGGCGGCAATACCGGTAAGATGCTGGTCAAGCTATCGGCCTGATCACCCCGCTTTCCAGCCCATTACGCTAGGTTAAATCTGCTCCTCATCTCTTTTAACCTCGCCATGCCGCGCTATGTTGAATAGCGCGGCGTTTTTATGGGCATTAATTAGCCAGCAAATCATTAGACCAAAAGCGAATTGATTATTAAAATCACAGCCAATCAATGTGTGTTTTAACCCATCGGCGTTGCCGATGGGTTAGGGCACGTTGTGGAGCCGCCGCACACCTTGACCGGCAAGCGGCATCAACTCGTTGTTAACAGGGGTTTACCTCATGGATGAACACACACGTGCTCGCAGCAAATGGCCAGCGCTACTGCTGGGCTTGCTGCTGGCGTTAGCTGGCATCGCCCTGGCCGTGGGTGGCGTTAAGCTGCTCATGCTAGGCGGCAGCGCTTACTACGTCATCGCGGGGATCGCCGTGGCCGTCGCCGGACTGCTGCTTGCCCTGCGCAAAGGCGCAGCGCTTTGGCTGTACGCCCTCATTTTGTTCGCCACCCTGGCATGGGCGCTCTGGGAAGTCGGCCTAGACTGGTGGCAGTTGGTCCCCAGGGTCGCCATTCCATGCCTCATCGGCCTCATCATGCTTTTGCCATGGTGGCGCAAACCGCTCAACTCGCGCGGTGGCAGTCTCGCCCTTATGGCCAGTATTGGCGCCGCTATCATCGTCGCCATCGCCAGCCAGTTTAGCTACCCAGGCACCATCGAGGGCAGCATCGAGTCCGCCAATAACACCGAAGCCGTCAACCCGGCCCAGGTCGCGGGTGACGATTGGCCTGCCTACGGCGGTACTAATGCTGGTACACACTATTCGTCACTCGACCAAATTACGCCCGAGAACGTTAGCGAGCTGGAAGAGGTGTGGCGCATTCAAACCGGCGATGAGCCTGGCCCCAATGCGCCGCCGGAAATCACCAACCAGAATACGCCTCTGAAAGTGAACGACAGTCTGTACATCTGCACGTCGCATAGCCGTGCCATGGCGCTGTCACCGGAAACCGGCGAAACTCTGTGGGAGTTCGATCCCAATATCAGCACCATGGGTGCCGACGACTTCTCCGGCTGGGCGCACATGACCTGCCGCGGCCTCGCCTATTACGATGCTGCAAACTACGCAGCCGAGCGCACCGAAAGTAGCCCGGACGATGGCACTACGTCACCCGCCGACGACACCGCTTCGGCGCGCTCGCTGTTCGACGATGGCAGCCAGTTCGATCTGGATCTAGCCTTTCTGCTTTTCATCAGTGGTTTGGGGGATGACACCTCGCTGGCGTCCGACGATGACGCTGCCATGCTCAGCGCCACGGACGTGATGTGTCCGCGCAGGCTCTATTTGCCGACGGCCGATGCCCGTCTGATTGCGCTGAATGCCGATACCGGCGAGCGCTGCGAAAGCTTTGGCAACAACGGCGAGATCGATCTTACCCATAACATTGGTGAATTCGCCCCTGGCGGCTACTATTCCACCTCGCCGGCCACGGTGACGGAAGATTTGGTCATTTTAGGCGGTCACGTCACCGATAATAGCTCCATCGACGAGCCCTCCGGCGTGATTCGCGCTTTCGACGTGCACACAGGCGAGCTGGTGTGGAACTGGGACAGCGGCAACCCCGATAACACCGCCCCACTCGACGAGGGTGACACCTATACCCGCGGCTCTCCCAACGTGTGGGCCCCCATCAGCGTCGATGAAGAATTAGGGCTGGTGTATCTGCCCATGGGCAACGCCACGCCGGATCAGTACGGTGCCGATCGCTCTGAAAACGATGAAACGTATAGCGCAGGACTCGTAGCGCTGCATCTGGACGACGGCCAAGTGGCCTGGGTCTACCAATTCGTTCACCACGACCTGTGGGACATGGATACCCCGGCTCAGCCGGTTCTGATCGACCTAGCAACGGCTAACGGCACCCAGCCCGCCGTGATTCAGCCCACCAAGCAGGGCAGCCTTTACGTCCTCAACCGGGAAACCGGCGAGCCGATCGTGCCCATCGACGAAGTGCCCGCGCCGCAGGGGGCCATCGACGGCGACTGGACCGCAGAGACACAGCCTCGCTCAGCGCTGAACCTGCTACCACCGCCGCTCACCGAACGGGATATGTGGGGCGCATCACCCTTCGATCAAATGATGTGCCGCATCCAGTTCCGATCGCTGCGCTACGAAGGCCAGTACACGCCGCCATCGCTGGAAGGCAGCATCGTATACCCCGGTAACGTCGGCGTGATGAACTGGGGCGGTGTCGCCGTCGACCCTGAACGGCAGGCGCTATTTACCGGTGCGAAGTACCTCGCGTTCGTATCGACACTGGTCCCCCGCGACCAAGTAGAAGAGGGCCAGGGCTCCGCCAGTGAGCAGGGCCTTCAGCCCAACGAAGGCGCCCCTTATGCGGTAGAGCTCGGCCCGCTTCTGTCGGTATTGGGTTTGCCCTGCCAAGCGCCCTCTTGGGGCGATGTGGCGGGTATCGACCTGCAAGAGGCGCAAGTGGTCTGGAAGCATCGTAACGGTACTACCCGCGACAGCATGCCCTTTGACCTGCCGATTGGGTTGAAGGTGGGCGTGCCCGCCCTGGGCGGCCCGCTGACCACCGCTGGCGGCGTCTCTTTCTTGAGCGGCACGCTGGACCAGTACCTGCGCGGCTACGACATCACCACGGGTGAAGAGCTTTATAAGGCGCGCTTACCCGCCGGCGGCCAGGCCACGCCGATGACCTATACCGGCGCCGACGGCCGCCAGTACGTGGTGGTGACGGCGGGCGGTCACGGTACCTTTGGTACCAAGATGGGTGACTACGTGATTGGCTACGCGTTACCGGAGTAACTGCTAGCTCCACGGAGTCAGCTAGATAAACAACGGGCGGCCATTGGCCGCCCGTTTTCATTAAGGTCATTCACGCACTTAAGGTGAGACGATCTGAGTAGCCCGTAGCGGGGGTCTTTCGCCATGGATGGCGAAAGTAGCGTCCAAGGAGGGATTCACAGCGCCCCCGCCTAGGGTTACTCAGTTCGTAGGCACACCAAGCGATAACATCGATTTTTTCTGATTAAAAACTCAGCTCCAGGCCACCGTAGACGCTGCGCCCTGGAGCAGGTTCGTAAAAGCGGCCGAAGGTGCCGTTCAGGCGCACGTTGGCGTAGTGCTCTTCATCCAGCAGGTTACGCAGGCCCACGTAAGCGCTTAGCCGTGTCTGTGGGCTCAGCTGCCAGCCGTCGCCTACCCGCAGGTTCACCAGCCAGTAGCTATCCACCGCCGTCTCGTTGGCGTTGTCGGCCACCAAATCGCCCACGTACTCGGTCTCCAGCGTGGCAAAGCGCTCGTCGAGGTTTTCCCACGTCAGTTGGTTGACCCAGGTTTGCTCCGGTAACCCAGGTATGCGGTTGCCATCGAAACGCTCAGAAGGCGTGGCAAACTCATCGAACTCGTAGCGCGCCAGGGTGAGCGCGCTGTCCAAGCGCCACTGGTCGGCCAACTGCCAGCCCAGCGCCAGCTCGATCCCGTCACGGTTGGTATCCCCGGCGTTCTGGTAGAACGTGCGGCCGCCTTCGTCGTAGGGCACCAGCTCATCGCGCACGCGGACGGAGAAGAACGCCACATCGTAATCCAGCGCCAGCGGTGCGATGTAACCACGCAGCCCCACTTCACGGTTCCAGGCTTTTTGCGGTTCCACGCTAGGATTAAAGCCACCCCCTGCCGGGTTGGCAAACTCAGAGAACGTGGGGGTCTCGAAGGCCGTGCCGGTGTTGATATACGCTTGGTGCTGCGGGCGGTAGCGGTAACTCAGCCCGGCAGAGCCGCTCCACTCGTTAAAGGTGCGCTGGCCGCTCTGGTCGCCGTCGGCGGCAAAATCGTCATCGACATCGAGATCCACCCGATCAAACCGCGCGCCCAACGACAGCGTCAGCGGCTCAGACAGCGCTATATCTCCCTGGGCAAACACGCCAGTGGAGGTCGCGGTTTGGGTTTCATCGGCGAGCGGCTCGCCCACCGCCCCTTGCGAATTCACAGCGTTACGGAAGCGCTCGTCTTTCTGACGCGCGGCATCCACCCCGACGATGTAATTCAGCGGCAGGCTGCCTAGCGTGACTTCATGGTGATACTCGGCGCTGGCCCCCATGTAATCGCGCTGATAACCCAAGCGGCTGCTGCCCACGAACGGCAGCTGCTGCTCGAAATCCCGTTGGGCGATGAAGCCTTTCAGATACAGCTCCCCATCTCCGGCCGCTAAATCCTCATACTGCAGCCCGATCAACTGCTGGTCGACGGTTTGACCGGCATCCAACGCCAGCGAGTTCGGTGCGGCTTGGTCGCGCCCTTCGGCAACCTCGCGGGCGTTGAGCGCGCCGGGGTCTTCCGAGCGAGGGTTATCCAGCAAGTTGATGATGGCGGTGAGTGCTCGATCACTGCCCAACTCACGGCGCATCTTGGCATTGAGTAGATACTTCTCGGTAGAACTCTGCTCCCGGTAGCCATCCACGTTCAGCGCGGTGAGGCTGATATGGTGCGACCAATCCCCCTGTACGCCACCATTTTGCAGCGCCACTTTCTGATACCCATCGCTTCCAGCGCCTACACGCAGCCGCGTGCCAGGGTTGTCGCGCCCGTCAGCGGTGGTAATGTCGATCACCCCTCCCGCCGCGTTGCCATACAGCACGGACGACGGCCCACGAATCACCTCGATGCGCTCGGCGCTGTCCAGATCGATGGCGTCCAACTGGGCCTGCCCATCCGGCAACGTATAAGGGATGCCGTCCACCATGACCGTAATGCCCCGCACCCCAAACGGCGCACGGGCACCAAAGCCACGAATCGAGATACGTTGCCCCTGGGCAAAGTTATCGCGATTCTGCAGGAACACGCCCGGCACGCGATCGAGCGACTCATCCAGGCGCACCCGCTGCTGGCCTTGGGCAATGGCATCGCGATCGATGGTTGAAACAGCGGCCGGCGTGGCATAGAGCTCTCGCGACAACCGAGGCGCGTTGACTTCGACGGTGGGGAGCGCGGCCTGGGTCGCGGTTTGCGCCCATACGGGCGTTGTTAGAGCCGAGCTAATGAGCAGCAGCGAAGGGGTGAAGTAGCGATTCATGGCATCCTTTCCAAACGATATTCAAGTGAATAATCAGCGCTCTAGCGCTCTGTAGGGAACAATCAAACGGTAACGTAGTCATACAGCCAAGTGGCTCGTTCGCCAAGTGACTGGATTCGCTCTACACTGGCGCAAGGGTGATTTCACCTTCATCGTGTAAGCAAAGGAGGCTACATGGCATTTACCGCGACTGACCCGATCAAGATGATTTTTGCAGTGATCTTTCCCCCACTCGGGGTATTTTTCGAGGTCGGCTTTAAGGGACATTTCTGGCTCAACATCCTGCTGACGCTCTTTGGCTTCATTCCAGGCATCATCCACGCCTTCTACGTCATTCTTAAGCACTAGCCACTCGTGACGTATTGAGTTTAACAAACGCCGCCTTGCCTTGCGCAAAGCGGCGTTCTCTTTTAACCCTAGTTCTCTTTAACCCTAGCTGATACGGCTCGGTTACTTGCCGTGCAAACGGCGATGCAAAGCGTGAACCTGCTCGTCCAGGCCAGGTACCGGACCTTCTACCGTAAGCCCTGGCACTACTTCGTTGATCGATAGCGTTGCCACGGGCGGTGCGGCCACGCCCCACTCGGCGAGCCACTGACATAACTGTTCGGTCGAACTGACGTAAACAATGCGCCCCAGCCCCACCCAGCCATGGGCGGCCGCGCACATGGGGCAATGTTCACCCGAGGTATACACCGTCGCAGCCGCACGCGCTTCCGGCGTGAGATGATTCGCCGCCCAACGCGCTAGAGCAAATTCAGGGTGCTGCGTCGCGTCACCGCCAGCAATGCGGTTGCGGTCTTCCGCCAGTATCTCGCCTTGAGTGCTGACCAATACGCTGCCAAAAGGCTCGTCTCCCGCATCGAGCGCCTCTTCAGCTAGTACCACGGCACGCTGCAAATAACGATACTCACGTTCGTGAATCATGGTGTACTCCTATCGTCAAAACGCGTATCAACCGTTTTCCGCCGCCTGACCGCCCGCTTCGTCAGGCGTTTCAGCGAGTGAATGCCCTTCACTTTTGGCAATCACAGAGGTACCCACCAAATCCCCCGTGACATTCAACGCCGTTGCCCCCATGCCGACCAACGCATCGATGGCAGTGAGTAGCGCCACGGTTTCAATGGGCAGCCCCACTTGCGCGAACACGGTGGCGATCATGATAATGCCCGCACCCGGCACCCCGGCGGTGCCCACCGTGACCAGCGTACCAATCAGTACGATTTGCACCATGCTCATGAAGTCGAGAGGAGCTCCCATGACGTTGGCGGCAAACACCGCTGAAATGGCAATACGGATGGCGGCACCGTCCATATTGAGCGTTGCCCCCAGCGGCAAGCTAAAGCCATAAATGCTTTTCGGAATGCCCAGCCGCTGTGCGGCGTTGATCGTGATGGGTAACGTACCGGAGCTACTTTGGGTTGCGAATGCAGTGGCCATCGGCGTGCGCGCCTCACCGAAAAAGGTGCGCAACCTCACACCGAACAGCAGCATGACCGCACAGTAAATCAATAGCTGCGCTCCGAGTGCGATATACAGCACCATTACCATATCGCCCAACGACAGCAGTGTTTCCATACCCTGCTGGCTCACCGTTTCGGCAACGATGGCAAAAACGCCAATGGGCACAAAATGCAGCACGCCCGACATCACTTTGAGCGTGACGGCGTTCAGCCCCTCGATCACTTGGTAAAGCTGCTCACCCAGCGCATGCTGCTGCTCCGACTGACGCATTTTGAGCAGCGCAATACCAAACACCAGCGCGGTAAAGATGATGCCCAGCATATTGAGCTCGGCAAAGGCACCCACGATGTTGTTCGGCACGATGTTGAGCAGAGCATCGACCATGCCAGGGTTGTCGGGCACCGAAAAACTCGCGCTGTCGTTGAGCGTCATGCCGCTGCCCGGGCTAAATAGAGTGGCAACGGTCAGCCCCACCGTAATGGCCAGCGCAGAAGAGCCTAAGTAGTAGAGGAACACCTTACCGCCCACACGGCCGGCACTGCCTTCCCGTGATTGGTTCACCCCAACCATGAGGGTGAACAGCACGATGGGAACGATCAGAAACGTCAGTAGCCGGAGCAGTAAATCCCCCACGGGCGCTAGCCAAACGGTCACTTCGTCACCACCCACGATGCCCACCAGCACGCCCAGTATCAGCGCAATCGTCACACGGAGGATGAGCGATGCTTGAAGATAGCGCTTCCAGAGATATGTCATTGAATGTCCTGTCCAGATAAATCCGTGGAACCTACCATGCCATGAACCATCACTATGAATGGCTGACATAGAGAGCGATAGCGCGTGAGCATGTCACGTAGGTGAAATAGCTTAGCACGGCCCCTTTGACCACACGCACAGCCTCCTTCACGAACGCTGCCGATCTACTGAACTTGGAGCCTTAATGAACCGCATCAACCCCAACAAGTTACACCACAGCAAATGGACTGCCGTGACTCCCCGACATAAGGAGAAACACTTCATCGTGACGCAACTGCTCCGTGACGAGGAGGAAAATGTCGTTGACGTGGTGCTTGAAGCGGTGCACTCCCACCGAGAAAGCACGCTGCCCTGGCAAGCACTCAAAGATGCCAGCATTTGGAAGATGGGCTGGAAATGATTGACGCTCAGCGGTCATCGTAAAATAAACGCGAAAGGCTTTGACCTAACCCTGGAAGCATGACACTGTAGCGCCAGTGGTTAGCAAGCAGCATGGTTTCAGAAGCGTACGATCTTTTTCGGCTGCCTGATCTTGTATTCCTTGTTTCACCCGCTACTTCATCTGGGTCATACCAGGAACTTTACGACAGCTCATTCGCGCAAAAGGATCTACACAATGGCAACTGGCACAGTTAAATGGTTCAACGACACCAAAGGCTTCGGCTTCATCGCTCCTTCTGACGGTGGTGACGACCTGTTTGCACACTTCTCCGAAATTCAGGCCGACGGCTTCAAAACCCTGCAAGAAGGCGCTAACGTCTCCTTCGACGTTACCCAGGGCAAAAAAGGCCTTCAGGCGTCTAACATCAAGCAAATCTCCTAAGTTCTATCGCTTTCGATAGCACTGATAAGATTGCTAGAACCTTTGCCCTCTAGGTGAACGGTTCAACAAAAAGGCCCGCCTCGGCGGGCCTTTTTGCGTTTATACGTCAATCCCTCTCCCATACGGTGAGCTGGGCATCGATCGTGAGCGTCAGCTGATCTAAAGCAGCCGCTTTTTCGCGCCCCTCCGCACTGGCACGATACAAATGTGGCGTCATGGTCAGCAAATCGCGGATAACGTCTCCCCCTTCTAACGAAATAGCGTAGCAAATCTGCTCGGAAGCGCGGCGGGCAAACCCTTCCGGTACGTTGGTTTCTTTCTCACGAGTAGGTTTTAAGGTGGGGTAAATAATGTTCCGTAGCTCGCGCAGGTGCTGCGGCCCCGCGTCAACCTGAATCAGCTGCCCGCCCGTTTTAAGCACACGCGCAAACTCGCTATACACCGGAAAGCCAAACATGCACAGCACGCTATCCACGCTTGCCGACTGAATCGGCAATTGGGCATTACTGCCGACAACCCAGCGACAAATGGGTGCCTGTTTATCGTCCTGCTTCGCCGCCGACTGCACCGCCCACTTCGAGATATCCAGCCCCAATAGTGACAGCGCCTGCGACTCGGGAACGTTGTGGGCCAACTGGCGTAAGTAGTACCCCTCGCCACAGCCAGCATCCAGGCAGCAATACGTCTCTGCCTGTGTCTGATCGGCGTGGCTCACGACCGCCTGGCTAAGCGCCTCGGCAATGGGCGCATACTCACCCGCCGCCAAAAAACGCTGACGTGCCGCCACCATGGCTTTGCTGTCGCCGGGGTCGGTGGAACGCTTCTGCTGAACGGGCAGCAAATTCACGTACCCCTGTTTGGCCACATCGAAACTGTGGTTTGACGCACACCGCCAGGTGCCGCCTTCCAAATGGAGCGGTTCGCCGTCTAACGGGCAGGCCAGAGCCTGAAAAGGGGATCGATGGGTCACAAAGAAGTCTCGTTAGGGCGTTTGTTGGGCATGGCAGTGCGGGACACATCTTTAAATAGCGTGGACTGCCACTGACGCACCGCCAGCACCGAGGTGGTGCCAAAGCGCTGTTGCAGGGGCAGGTTGCTTTCTCGTTCGCACAGCGCGTGAAACTCATTGGCTAGGCGCTGCATGATCTGCTGCCATTCGGCGCTGCCCGCCTGGGAGAGCAGGCCATTGAGCACCATGAGCTTTTCGGTATCGCGATCGAACCGCGACTGAAAAAACTCGGTGGCGATGTGCTGCTGGAAAAATTGCTGAATCGGACCGCCGGGGCGCCAGCGAAAATTCGCCGCCACCCGTCGACGAATACGATTGCTTGGCAGCAGCTCGATGAGCTTCAACTGCTCGAGGGTCAGCAAATGGCGAATGCACTGCGCCTCGCTCAGCCGATATTGGTGGTGAATCTCTTCGAAGCGATAGCCGTTGATCACACATACCGCCACCAAAAACAGCTCACGGTCGTCGACGATGCGCTGCTCTTGCGCTTGGGTCAATTCCTGCACCCGCTGCTCATCGGCGTGCATGGCGCTGATCAATTCAGAAAATTCCAGATTGAGCCGGTCGCAAATTATTTCCAAGCGCTCTAAGGTAACGTGCTTATCTGCGAACAGCCGCTTCACCGACGCTTCGCTCAGTTCAAGCCACCGCGCCACATCGGCATAGGTGTAACCTTGGGCGCGCAGTTGGCGCTTCAACGTATCGATAAGCGCGCTGGTTTGGCTCACAGGGCCTCCGACACGTGGAAAAGTAGCGTATAACGATACCGGAAAGCCCCCATAACGCAACTTGAACGGTGAGTATTGCAACGCTCACCCCATTTGCCGACAGTGCCTACACTTTCGGCGATTAAGGCGACACACCATGCAACCTTTGCTGCGCATTGCAGGCGCTTGGCCCTACTTGATGGCCATTTTTCTCAACGCTTTCGTAGATCTCGGGCATAAAATCGTCATTCAGAATACGATTTTCAAAAGCTATGATGGCGCGACTCAAGTCGTGCTCACCGCCTTGGTGAACGCGCTGATTCTGCTGCCGTTCATTTTGCTATTCAGCCCGGCAGGCCATGTGGCCGACAGCACGCCCAAAGTACGCGTGCTCAGGCTCTCCGCCTGGGCGGCGGTAGCGGTATCGCTAGGCATCACGGCTGCCTATTACCAAGGCTGGTTTTGGCTTGCCTTTGCAATGACGCTGCTGCTGGCCATTCAGTCGGCGTTCTATTCGCCCGCCAAGTACGGCTTAGTGAAAGGACTGTTTGGTAAACCGAGGCTCGCCGAAGCCAACGGGCTCGTTCAGGCGGTGACCATTGGTGCCATTCTGGCCGGAACGGTGGCATTCACCGCCCTTTTCGAACACTGGGTGACGTCTAGCGTCCACACGCCAGGTGAGCTGTTACGCAATATTGCCCCGCTGGGCTGGCTGCTGGTGCTTAATAGCGGCCTGCAGGTCGTCGCTCTTTATCGGCTCAAGCCGGACGACGCGCAGCCGGCGGCTACCCCGCTCACCTGGGCCCGTTACCGTAGCGGCGCCGCGCTGAAAGAGAATTTAAGCATTCTTGCCCATCAGCCTGTGCTACGGCTCTCCATCATTGGCTTAGCGACGTTCTGGTCGGTCGGGCAAGTGCTGCTGGCCGCCTTCCCCGCTTATGCCAAAGAGGCGCTCAGCATCGAGAACACGCTGGTGCTACAAGCCATTCTCGCCGCCAGCGGTATCGGCATCGCCCTGGGCTCGCTGTTAGCCAGCAGGCTCTCCCGCAATCGCATCGAAACCGGCTTAATACCTCTGGGGGCCGTGGGCGTCGCGGTGGGATTGTGGTGCTTGCCGTTGTTCACGACGCCCACGAGCCAAGCGCTGAACTTCGTGTTCATTGGCATGATGGGCGGGCTGTTTATCGTGCCGCTCAACGCCTTGATTCAGTTTCATGCGGCAGACCACGAGCTAGGCACGGTACTCGCGGCCAATAACTGGATACAAAACCTCTCGATGCTGGGCTTTTTGGTGCTCACTGCACTGTTTGCGCTGGCAGGCGTGGACAGCCATTACTTGCTGCTGTTGGTCGCTAGCGTGGCAATGGTGGGCGGTGGCTATACGATTTTCAAACTGCCCCAGAGCCTAGTGCGCTTCATGTTGAGCTTTTTGCTCACCCGTCGCTATAAAGTGGACGTTCACGGGCTCGAGAATCTGCCCGCCCAGGGTGGCGTGCTACTGCTGGGCAATCACATTAGCTGGGTAGACTGGGCCATGGTGCAAATTGCCAGCCCGCGCCCGGTACGCTTCGTCATGCTGAAAAGCATTTATCAGCGTTGGTACTTGCGTTGGTTTTTCAAAGCGCTGGGCTGCATTCCCATCGAGCGCGGCGCTGGGGCAGAGAACGCCCTGGCCGCCGTTGCCGAACAGCTCAACGCCGGTGAAGTGGTGTGTCTGTTTCCCGAAGGAGCGATCAGCCGCAACGGCCAGCTCGGCGAGCTGCGCCGTGGTTATGAGCGTGCTTGTCAACAGACCCACCCAGACGTGCGCATCGTGCCATTTTATCTGCGCGGCTTGTGGGGCAGCCAGTTCTCACGCTCGTCGAGCAAGCTCAAAGAGCTACGTAACGCGCCGCTGCACCGCTCGGTCGTCGTCGCTTTTGGCAAACCGCTGCCTAACAACACGCCTGCCGATGTGTTGAAGAGGCGCATTTTCGAGCAAGCCACCCGCTCCTGGCAGCATGCCATCGATGAGCTCCCCACACTGCCCAGCGCTTGGATTCGCAGCGTCAAGCGCCGTCCCAGGGCAGCGGCGTTGGCCGACACCTTGAGTCGCCCGCTCAACGCAGGCCAAGCGCTCACTGCAAGCCTGCTGCTCGCCAAGCGCTTTCGCCATCGCAGCGTCAATGAATCGACGCTTGGCCTACTGCTGCCTACCAGCACCGCCGGGGTGCTGGCCAATATGGCTACGCTGCTGGCGGGCAAAACGCTGGTGAACTTGAACTACACCACTAGCCAAGCCGCCCTGGCCTACGCGCTGCAGCAAGCCGATATACGTACCGTCGTGACCTCGCGGCGCTTCGTGGAAAAACTGAGCCAGCGGGGGCTGGCGGTCGACGTACTCCTGGAAGGCCAGCAGGTGCTCTACTTGGAAGACTTGCAGGCAGGCTTCTCCCGATTGGAACGCATCGGAACGTTTCTTGCCGTACGCCTGCTGCCCGCTTGGTTGTTACAAGCGCTGTTCTGCTATAGCCGGGATGCGGACGCCACGGCGGCTATTCTGTTCTCCAGCGGTAGTGAAGGACAGCCAAAAGGCGTCATGCTCAGCCACCGTAACTTGATGGCCAATATCAAACAGACCTCCGACGTGCTCAATACCCAGCACGACGATGTGGTGATGGCCTCACTGCCGCTCTTTCATGCGTTTGGCTTTACCGTCACCCAGTTACTCCCACTGATAGAGGGGCTGCCGCTCGTCAGTCATCCCGACCCTACCGATGTCTCGGGTGTTGCCAACGCGGTCGCCAAACACAGCGCCACCATCATGTTCGGTACGTCCAGCATGCTGCGACTGTTCAACCGCAGTTCGAAGGTCACGCCCGATAGGCTCAAGAGCCTGCGCGTGGTGGTCGCCGGGGCAGAAAAACTCGACGATCGCGTGCGTGAAGGGTTTGCGGAAAAATTCGGCAAAGCTATTTATGAAGGCTACGGCGCGACGGAAACCGCCCCCGTGGCGGCCGTCAATCTGCCCGACGCCGCAGGCGTTCACTACCAGCAGGTACAAAAAGGCAATAAGCCCGGCACCGTCGGTATGCCGCTCCCCGGCACCAGCATCAAGGTCGTCGATCCTAAGAGCTTCGAGGAGCTGCCCACCCTTGAGCCAGGCATGATCGTGATCAGCGGGCCACAGGTAATGCAGGGGTATCTCGACGACCCTCAGCGTACCGAGCAGGCACTCAAAACCGTCGACGGTCAACGCTGGTACGTCACTGGCGATAAAGGCTTCATCGATGAAGATGGCTTTTTGACGCTCATCGACCGCTACACGCGTTTTGCGAAAATCGGCGGCGAAATGGTGAGCCTCAGCGCCGTCGAAACCGCCGTCAAGGCGGTCATCGAGGAGCCTGACACGCCAATGATGGCCGTCAGCCTGCCCGATGCCAACAAAGGCGAACGGATCGTCCTACTGAGCGAAGCCGCGCTAGATGCCAAAACGCTCAAGAGTGCGCTCCGCCAGCAAGGCACGTCCGCGCTGATGATCCCCAGTGACTGGCTCACCGTGGAAGAGATACCTCGCTTGGGGTCAGGAAAAGCCGACTTTGCAGGCGCAAAACGGCTTGCCGAGACGCAACTGGCCTCTTAGGTCAGACAATCTCCCTAGTAACAGGGCAGCGGTCTAGCCGCTGCCCTCTCTGATGAACTTACTCCGCACTGCCGTCCGGCGAATCACTTGAGTCGTTTGACTCGCTGGTCTCTCCAGTCGCTCTCTTTTGCTGGCCGCTCGTTGGTGCGGCACGCTCCCCACGCGCGATATCATGATGGCTAATCACCACCACGTCGCGGGGCCACCAATCGGGGTGTTCGTCTCGTATGTAGGCCATCAGCTTCTCGCGGACGTTCATTTCCGCGGTCCAGCCTGCCATGGGGTCTGAGGTCATCAGATAACAGGTGACCGTTTGCGCGTGCTCGGTTTGGCCAGTGACGTAGCAGAGCAGCTTGTGGTGCTCGATCACGCTATCTTCTTCCTTGGCGAATTCGAAAAACTTCTCGCGTACCTGGGAGATATCCGCACTGAGGTGCAGGGTTAACTCCATAAAGCGATACATTTTGGTGCTCTTGACCGAGAGGTTTTCGAACGGCTTGGAGGTAAAGTACGTAACGGGGACGATCAGCCGCCGCTCATCCCAGGAGCGCAAGCGAATGAAGGTATAAAAAATCCCTTCCACGTAGCACCACTGTCCTTCGAAGATCACCAAGTCGCCAATACGGATCGGTTTGGCCAACGAGAGCTGAAACGAGGACAGAATATTGCCTAACACCGCCTGACCCGCGATACCCACCAGTACCGCTAACACGCTGGCAGACGCCAGAATGGATAGGCCTAAAGACTCAAACAGCTGGATTTGCCCAAGTACATAAACCGACACCGACACGACGGTGATCAAAATAATCACCCGACGCAAAGCGTAAAGCGAGGTTAACAGGCGACGCTTGTCTCTAGGCTTGGTGTCATCGATCTCACCCACCAAGCGGCGCGTCATGCGCAGCATGATGGTATCCACTAGTCGCAGCGCAATGGTGCCAGCACCCCAGGCCATGATCGCGATCAGCAGTACTCTAAACGTCGTGGTGGCCACGGCCGAAAACGACACCACGTAATCGAGCAGCATCTGAGTGACCAGCGACATCACGATCAGCGCGACCGGCACGCCGATTTGATCGGCAAAAATGGTCGACACGCCAGAGGGCAACACACGCGCAATGAGCCCGACGAGGTAATAGGTGGCGACGCCAACGATACCAATGGTGACCAGAAAGACAGGAATTGCCAGCCACTCCCAGACTTTCAGGACGCCAAACGAGGACTTGAAACGTTCTGGGATGTAGCTCTCCAGCATGGAGGGGCCGTACTCTTCATAAAGCGTCGGAATCGACGACACGCTCTCCGGCATGATCAGCCAAACGGGGTCATCTTCGTCAACGCGATAGCGACCCAAACGTACATCGTAGGCTTGTCCCTCTACGCGCAACGCAGCTAGCTCGATGTTGCGCCTGGGTTGGCCTGCCTGCGGGTTCTGGCCGGAAGGGTCCTCGATGGCGGCGTCCTGGCGTCCGGGTAAGTTAGACGCGTTTAACCACTCGCCGCGGCGTAAGACCTCGGCAAGTTGTTTGGCCAGCTCAGCCCCACGTGTTGCTTGCTCGCTGGGATCGATATCCGCAAGATTGAGCAAATGCGCCGCATCGGCGTAATTTTCCTCTTCGGTGAAATTCAAAAAGCTGCGAATGGTCTCCCTCGGCGACATGCGTTTCGCCTCTTCGGGCACGTCACCCAACCCGGTGTTGATCGCATCCATGGTAAACCAACGGGAGTCTGCGCTCTCCTCGCCTTGTGACTGCGCCATGCTTACGCTGGTAAAGAGCAGCGTAACGGCCAGCACACACCACATTGGCCACGCGCTGTGATGTTTCATACTTGCCTTATTGAGTGAAAGTGAGCCAATAATCGTCCATCAACCCGCGGCTTGCGCCGCCCGCTCACGCCCTCTCGTGAGCTATCCGTGTCGATGTTGGATCAAAGTACAGACCACGTTTCTCCATCAGGCAAGCGCGCAGATTAATGCTCAGGCTGTCCGGGAAAGGGAACGAACTCGTGCTCATCTCCTGGCGGCAGCTTGAAACGGCCGTGCTCGAAGTCACCCTCGACCCACGCCTGCTTGGCGGCGTCCAGCTTTTCACGTGAGGAGGCAACAAAATTCCAAGAGATATAGCGCGGGCCATTGAGGGTTTCGCCCCCCAGAAGCATCAACCGCGCGCCCTGCTCGCCAGCCATCACGGTCATCGCATCACCCGGCCGAAACACCATCATACGTCCTGCCTCGAACGTCTCGCCTGCCACGACAATCGCGCCAGAGGTAACATAAAGCCCACGATCTTCATGATGATCAGGCAGCGGTAGCTTGGCACCAGGGGCCAACACTGCGTCGGCATAAAACATTTCCGAAAAGGTCTGCACGGGGGAGCGCTCGCCCCAGGCACTCCCCAAAATCAGATGCACTTCTTTGCCTTCGCCGCGAAGCAGTGGAAGCGTCTCTTCACCGTGATGAGCAAAGCTAGCGGGCTTATCCTCATAAGCCTCAGGCAGTGCTACCCAGGTTTGAATGCCAAACAAGGAGTGATCCCGTTTACGGGTAGCGGAACTCGTTCGCTCCGAGTGGGTGACGCCGTTACCCGCGACCATCCAATTCACTGCGCCCGGATGAATCATCTGGTTCGTACCCAAACTATCGCGGTGCTGAAACTCCCCCTGGTAAAGATAGGTGACCGTCGCTAGCCCAATGTGCGGGTGCGGCCGCACGTCAATGCCCTCTTCACGCAGGAATTCGGCCGGGCCCATTTGATCGAAGAAGATGAACGGCCCCACCATTTGTCTTTTCGGAGCAGGCAGCGCTCGACGCACCTCGAAACCGCCGATGTCGCGGGCTCGGGGAACGATCAGCGTCTCAATGTCCTCCAGTCGGCCAGCATCAGGACAGTTTGGCTCGATATCAGGCATCCAACTCATTATCCGGCTCTCCACCATGTTTGCGTTCTGCGTCATAAGGGTATAGCGGATACAGAGCGGCACTGCCTTGAATAAACGTGTTGTCTCTCTCCTCGTCACGTTAGGCAATACGCTCAACTTATGCACAGACGACGCCACTAAATGTCATGATACAAGGAGCGTAGAACCTTTTTTCTCCGTCAACGTCAAACGGCGGCGGCTTTTCGGCGAGCACAAACAGGATACTTCCATGCTGATCAAAATTGCCAAACCGAGTGATCTACACGAATCCGACGTCACGCCTGAATCGATCTATCTCTCCCGGCGACGCTTCATGGGCGGCATGGCGGGCTTGGGTGCTGGGCTTGCGCTCTCAGGGCGTGTCCACGCCAGCGATGCGTATACCGACGTTCCCGAGGGCAATGCGCCGCCTTGGCTCCAAGAAAAAATCAGCGAGACCGAATGGCGCAGCGTCACGCCCACTGATCCGGACAAAGATCGCATTGCCCCCTTCGATGATGCCAGCGGTTACAACAACTTTTTCGAGTTCGGCACGGACAAACGGGATCCGGCCCGCCACGCGGGCAGCCTACAAACGCAGCCCTGGAGCGTGGTCGTCGACGGCGAAGTCAATAACGGCGGGCGCATAGCACTCGAAGACCTTGCCAAACCCTCCCAGTTCGAAGAGCGCATTTATCGCCTGCGCTGCGTCGAGGCCTGGTCGATGGTGATTCCCTGGCTGGGCATCCCGCTGGCGGACATCATCCGGCGTGCCGAGCCCACCAGTAACGCCAAGTACGTTCGCTTCGAAACCCTGGTCGACCCAGAGCAGATGCGCGGCCAGCGCTCCTCCTTCTCGATCATCGAATGGCCCTACGTGGAAGGCTTGCGCATGGACGAAGCCATGCATCCGCTGACGATCTTGGCGCTGGGCATGTATGGCCGCGAGCTTCCCAACCAGAACGGCGCGCCCCTGCGCTTGGTCGTGCCCTGGAAATACGGCTTCAAGAGCATCAAGTCGATCGTGCGTATTTCACTGGTGGAAGAGCAGCCGCTCAACTCCTGGCAGCAGATCGCTGCCGACGAGTACGGGTTCTACGCCAACGTCAACCCCGAGGTCGACCATCCCCGCTGGAGCCAAGCCACCGAGCGTCGACTGCCCAACAGCCTGTTCAACACCAACACCATCGACACGCTGATGTTCAATGGTTACGCCGACGAGGTAGCCGAACTCTACGCAGGTATGGACTTGAGGAAGCACTACTGATGGGCAGCCACACACGTCGCTCCCCCCATGGCCAGACGAAATGGTGGATATGGCGGGCGGGCGTTTTTTTAGCCGCGCTCGCGCCGCTGCTCTACTGGAGCTGGATGGTCGCCAACAACGCCGCTGGCCCCGAGCCAGGGCGCTATCTGCTGCTCAATATCGGCACCGGGGGGCTGTGGATGCTGCTGCTCACCCTTTGCCTGACGCCGCTCACCAAGCTCACCCGCTGGAAAGGCTTTGCACTGATCAGACGCCAGCTAGGCCTCTGGGCGCTTACCTACGCTACGCTGCACCTGCTCAGCTACGCCCTGTTCATTTTAGGCCTCGACTGGTCTCAGCTGGGAAGCGAGATCATCAAACGGCCCTATATCATCGTTGGCATGATCGCGCTGATCGGTCTCGCCGTGCTGGGCGCGACCTCTAACCGCTGGGCGATGAAGCGCCTCGGTAAACGCTGGAAGCCGCTGCACAAATGCTCTTACGGCATTTTGGGGCTGGTGCTGCTGCACTTTTTCTGGGTGGTACGCGCCGACATGCAGGAGTGGGCCATGTATGCTGCCCTCGCAGCGCTCATCATGGCAACGCGCCTGCCGCCGGTGGCTCGCACGCTGCCTAAGCTCCGCACCCGCTAGGACGGCCAAGACCGATAAGGACACTGCCCGATGAGGAGGACGTGTTCACGCTGCGTTCAGCTTACGCGATGTAGGCTAGGTGAGATCCAAGGATGATGGAAAGGAGTCAGTAGGATGGCAGGACGGTATGTGGACGCGAAACGCTGGAGCTGGGGATGGATGGCACTGTGCGTCGGCGGCATGGTGATGATGACACCAGCGGCCGACGCCGATGCGCCGTTACGCATCGAAGCGCTACAGCGCTGTGGCAACTTACTCACCCTGGACACGCAGGAATTCTGTCTCGATGTCAGCGGACTCAACGGCGCCGCGTACCGTGTAAAACTCGACGGCGAACCGCTGCCAGCCGATCACATCGAGCGGCAGGGTGACCTTTTACGCCTGCACATCGACGCGACGCAGGCCGAGAGCGGCCCGCTATGGATCGAACAGCAGGAGAGCGCCAGCAATCCGGTATGGCTGACGCTACGAGGCAGCCACGTAATCGCGGCCACGCAAGAGGACGTCGCCGATAACATGGACGGCATTAGCACCTATGTGAATCTGGTCAGCCTGATCATCGAAGAGAGCCACAACGGCGCCGAAGAGGCACGGCGCTTGGCGGATAAGTACGGTGCCGAGGTCGTGGGCATGATCCCCCCGCTGAACACCTACCAATTGCGTCTGCCCGCGAATGATCTGGATGAGAGGGATGCCCTGGTGCTGCGGCTCGGCAATGAGGTCAGCGTCGATGCAGTGGTCACCGAAGAGTCCGGCGCCGAGGAGAGCATCGAGCGCGAACCGAACGATACGCCCCCTGCCGCCGAAGACGATCAAGAGTGGGCCGCCAACCGCTTTCTCGATGCGGTGAACTTCTATCAACGGCGCATAGGGCGCGCGGGCGATGAGATCGACACCCAGCCCATTCGCATTGGGGTGATCGAGCGCAACGTCGATTTTGACGCCCCAGATTTCGCCGATTATCTGGGTGACTGCCGAGCGGACGCGCAGCGCACCTGCGTGTACGGCCGCGACGCCGACAAACCGGATGGCCACGGCACCACGGTCGCGGGGGTCTTCGCCGCCGCCTGGAACGAGGGCGGCAACAGTGGCTTTCTGCGCGGGCTAGATGACGTTGGCCCAGGATTTGACGTGATCGTCGACCGCAATTCGGATGCAGGCATTACCGCCAACGTCGCCGCTTCGGTGAATTTGGTGGAAGACGGTGCCCGAGTGATCAACTGGAGCTGGGGCATCCACCGCGTCGGCGCAATCGACATCAACGGCGATGAAGTCGACTCCCTAGTACGCTCCGGGATTGCCATGAGCGGCTACGAAGAGCTGCTCGAAGAGTTCTTCCTGTGGCTACGCGAGGAGCACCCCGACGTGGTGGTGGTCAACTCAGCGGGGAACGCCTCGTCGTTTTCCAGCCGAGACGAGTATCGCCTGCCTTCGTCGTTCGTCACCGATCAGCTCTTCGTCGTGGGCGGGCACGAACGCAGCGAGCAAGATGTCCCGGTCAACGACCCCGGTTATGCAGTCAAACGCAACGCCTCCAATATCGATATGCGCGTGGATATTACCGCGGCCGCCTGCGTGCATGGCTCCACCGCCGTGGCGGGCGAAACGGGAGAGGCCCACTGCGGTACATCTTATGCCACGCCGCTGGTCGGCGGCTTGCTGGCAGCGATGATGTCGATCGACCCCGCGCTCACTCCGGCTCAGCTACGCATGCTGCTAAGGCGCAGCGCCATGACCATCGGCGAAGAGTACGACTTCGAACCCACCGATGCCGACGACCTCACCGCCCCAATTCTTCCCTCGGAGCGCGCCAACGAGCTGAATCATCCCGATATTGGACGCTCTGCGCGGCTCGATATGTACAAAGCGCTCGACTTGACCGTGCAGAGCCTGAGCCGCGAACGCTAAGCGTGATACAAGTCAGCATCATGACGCAAAAGTCAAAGTGGCCCGCAGCTCGGCCTTCGCCTATTCTTAGAGCGTTTTCAAAGGGATGACGACGAATGGGACTTCAAGAGATCGCCATCGGCGGTATTTTCATAAGCCCGCTGCTGGTCTATGCGCTGATTGGCCTCATTGCCACCCTGGTCGTGCGCTCGCTGCTGCATCGGGTGGTGGGGCACGTCGCGCTTTGGTATGAGGCGTGGTTCGATATTTCGCTGTTTATCATCTTGACCGCCGCCACCACTTTTTTATTCGCGACGGTGCTCGCACATCCCTAATGGGCTGAGCCCATGTTTTTTACCTGATCGAGACACGCCTATGCGCCCATCGCTGAGAGTGCTGCTGACGCTACTGATCGTCGCCATCGCCATCGCCGCAGGGGCGTGGCTATGGCGCTACTATCTTTACACCCCCTGGACACGGGACGCCCGGATTCATGCGGACGTGATCACCATCGCCCCCGACGTCACCGGCTGGGTAAAGCGCCTGGACGTTGCCGATACCGACTATATTGCCCAGGGCGACACGCTGTTTACCATCGACGATACCCGCTACCAAGCCGCCGTCGATAGCGCCCAGGCGACCCTGGAGCATCGGCAAGCCACCCTGGAGCTCAACCGTGCCGAAGCAGGCCGTCGCAACCAGTTGAGCAACCGCCAGGCCATTAGCGCCGAGGCCCAGCAGATCGCCCAGATCAACTCGCGGATAGCCGAAGCCGATGTCAAACAGGCGCAATCGGCGCTGGAAAGCGCGCAGCTCGACCTTGCTCGTACTCAGGTCGTCGCCCCTGTGAGAGGGCATGTACTCAACGTTCAACTCACCAGCGGCAACTTCGTCAATCGCGGTACGCCAGTGATGGCGCTGATCGCCGATGACTCCTACTACGTCATGGGGTACTTCGAAGAGACCAAAATGGCCTCCATCGACGTGGGTGACCCGGTCGAAGTGGTGCTGATGAATGGCAATACCCACTTGAACGGACGCGTCGCGGGAATTGGCCGCGGCATTGCCGACAGCAATACGTCGCTCAATCAACAGCTGCTTCCCCAGGTACAGCCCACGTTTAGCTGGGTGCGATTAGCGCAGCGTATTCCTGTGCGCATCACTTTGGACGATGTTCCCGACGACACCCTGCTCAGCGTGGGCATGACCGCCACCGTGCGCGTTCGTCCTGAACCGAGTGCTCAGGCTAGCTCGCCGTAACCATGCCGCCCTTCTTACGCACCTATCTCACGCCCAATGCCACGGCGGTAAAATTTGCCATTAAAACCACGCTAGCCATGATGCTGGCGCTTTACGTGGCGCTGGCCTTCGACGTGGAGCGCCCCTACTGGGCGTTGATTTCAGCAGCGTTTCTGCAAATTCGCCCCATGAGCGGCATGGTCGTCGAGAAAGGCATTTGCCAGTTGGGGGGCACCGCGCTGGGCGCCCTGGTGGGTATCTTCATCATGGCGCTGTTTGCGCAAGCACGGCTACCTGCCCTGCTGACGCTGACCTGTTGGATCATGCTGTGTACCTACGTCGGCTCGCTGTGGCGCAATAACTACACCTACGGCTGCCTCATGGCGGCCGTAACGGCCATGCTCATCGTGGTCATTTCCAGCGGCAGCACCCCGGCGGGCATTTTCGATATCGCCGTCGCGCGCATGACCGAGCTGGGGCTAGGCGCCCTGTGCGCCATGCTGGTCAGCGCGCTACTGTGGCCATCGCATGTGGGCACGCATTTAGCGACCCAAGCCGACACGGTGATCAACGAAGCGTTTACCCATGCGGCCCTGCGATTAGATGCCAGCGATGACATCACCGCCATGCAACACGCATTGCGCGGCAGTCTCACCCCGCTCACCGTGCTGGAAACCGACAGCCAAGCTGCCCGCTTTGAAGGCCCTGCTGGCCCAGGCCGGGTGCGCGCCACCCACGTCCTCACCCGGCGCACGCTACGCTTTTTCGCCACGCTGCAGGCACTGCATCAGCTGATGCACGACCACGCCGATAGGCTAGCTCCCCACAGCATCGAACTCGCCCGCCGCATCGCCCAAGGGTTTCGCGATGCCGAGCACGTCAAGGGCGTGACCGAGGCCAGAGCGGCCCTGCAGACGCTGCGCACCCATGTACATACATGCGATGAGCCAACATCGGAAGCGCCGTTGGATCGTCGCGTTCGTTTGGGCCTGCGGGAGACGATTGGCCACGCCATGGTCATGCTGGATGCCCGCGAGGCCATTGCCCACCCGAGCCGCCATCGGCTGCGCTCCACCCCGCTGGCCTGGCACCGCGACCACCTCTCGGCAGGCATCAACGCCCTCCGCTCGGGGCTGCTGTTTGCCCTATTGGCCACGTTTTGGATCGTCACTGCCTGGCAAAGCGCCATGATCGCGATGATGCTGGGAACGCTGTTCTCTGCGTTTTTTGCCAGCCGCGACAACCCCATTGCCATCACCATGATGTTTTACAAAGGCATGCTGGCCGCGATTCCCAGCGCGTTTCTGTTTGGCCATGTGCTGCTGTCGCAAGTCAACGGCTTCCCGCTGCTGGCGCTGATTTTTGGTACCCCGCTATTTCTGGGGCTACTCGGCGCCACCCAGCCGGCCACCATGGGGTACTGCCTCGCGTTTACGATTTTCAATATTCTGCTGACCATGCCCGGTAACGGCATAGATTTCTCGTTCGATGCCTTTGCCAACCGGGCAGTCGCGGTCGTGATTGGCTTGACCAGCGTGGTCATGGCCTTTCGCTTGCTGCCGGGGCCCGGTGCCAAGCTGCGTAAACGGCGTCTGATCAACGCCATTACCCGCGACATTAACGACCTCAGAAAGCGCGCCACCCATCAAGCGGAAACGCGCTTTAGCGGCCATATGGCCGACCGCCTGCTGCACCTGGCCCAGCACGATGACCTGCTGCCAGAAGAGCAGCGCCACCTCTTCGTGTTGGGGCTCACCGGGCTCGACGTGGGTACGGCCATCCTACGCCTGCGAGATCAATTAGATACCGCGCCGCACCCACACATTCGCGAGGCCCACGCGCATTTGCTGCGCACGCTTGCCAACGGTTTTGAAGCGGGTGCGAACGGGCGCCCTCCTCAGGGCATTCTCGACGCGGGGCAACAGCTAGATGATGCTCTCGCCCGCCACGACAACGTGACAGGCGATCGCCGCGTGCTGCTGAAAGGCTTGGTCGAGCGACTAGATCTGGCGTTGGAGCGGTTGGCGCGCCTCATGGCGGAACGAACGACATAACCCTCCGTGTTCATTGACTACGTCGGCCCACCCGAGGCGCATGCTGAGCCATTAACGCCTCCACCCAGTCCATGAACACGCGCAGCTTGGCACTCACGTGCCGATTCGGTGGAAAAGCGATATACATGGGCATCGGATCAATGTGCCAATCGTCAAACAAACGCACCAGGTCACCGCGAGACACATGCTCTCGGGCCATATAATCCGGGAGCCAAAGGACACCGAGCCCCGCCAAACCAGCGGCCAAACCCGCGTTCCCGTCATCAACCGAGATCACGTAGCGCCCTTGCACGGTGACGCTCTCGTCATCACGCCTCAAGGTATTGAGAAACGCCATATTTGCCCGCTCCCACCTGAAATTCACCATGTAGTGGGGTGGGAGTGACAGCGCCTGCGGGTGCGCCGGATAACCACGCATTTCCAGATAACCAGGTGTGGCATAAACCCCCATCGTCAAATCCCCCACCCGACGTGCCACCAACGATAAGTCAGTCATCTCTCCGCCGCGGACGACGCAGTCCACGCCTTCTTCCAAAAGGTCCACTCTGCGATCACTCACCCCTAGATCGAGCTGAATCTCGGGATACCGAGCGTAGAAAGCGGGCAAGGCTGGAATCAAGATCATCCGAGCAAACGGACTGGGCACGTCGACCCTCAGTCGGCCGCGTGGCTGCAGCGACGCAGCAGAAAGGCTTGTTTCGGCATCGTCCAGGTCGGCCAGCAGCTTGATGACTCGCTCATAGTAAGCGGCCCCATCTGCGGTCACATTCACCTTGCGGGTGGTGCGATTCAACAGCTTAACGCGCAGCCGCCCCTCTAATTGCTGCACGAGCTGCGTCACGCTGGTCTTACTCAAGTGAAGTGTTTCCGCGGCCTTGGTGAAGCTGCCCGTTTCCACGACACGGGCGAATGCTTGCATAGCATTGAAACGATCCATGGCTGAATCAAACGCCTCGACATTGTTTGAAATATCCAAACAATGTTGAACAGAATTGGCCGTTTATCCACCCCCTGTCGCCGCCATAAAGTGATATCACCGTCAGTAACGAGTCATTTTTTAATTACGAATGGAGATAGTTACATGGCTAAGCGCGACGTCGTTTTCCCCAAGGGCCGCCAGGCGCTTTATGAGCAGAACGCCTATTCGGCGGCTGTCCGCACCGGTGATTTTTTATTCGTGTCGGGCCAGGTTGGCAGCCGTGAAGACGGCTCCCCCGAGCCAGACTTCGCTGCCCAGGTACAGCTCGCCTTCGACAATTTGCAGCGAGTTTTAACAGCGGCAGGCGCTAGCTTCGAGGATATCGTCGATGTGACGAGTTTCCACACCGACCCCGACACTCAGTTCGAGACGGTGATGGCCGCCAAAGCACGTGCGTTTCCAGAAAAGCCCTACCCCAACTGGACGGCGGTCGGGGTGACGTGGCTGGCGGGATTCGACTTTGAGATCAAGGTCATCGCTCGGCTCCCTGCATAAGCGTTCGTCATCCACTTCAGCGGCCACCTTCAGGCGATGCTTGCTTCGCTTTGGGTAAATCTTGGCGGCTGTCCTACACTGGGTAGGCACTACAGGACACCATTGCTTGGCAAGGAGGCTCAGCATCACTTCTGCCAGGTAGTGCCATTCGCTAGATCAGCATAAGGAGCATGCCGTGACAGCTACCCGTACGCATACCTATCAACGTGGGCTGCCCCTCTTTCATTCGGTGTTTTTGGTGGGGTGTCTGCCGCTGTTTCTAGGCGCCACGCTCAGCGACTACGCCTACGCCAATAGCTATCAAATCCAGTGGGCCACCTTCGCCGCTTGGCTAAATGCCGGTGGATTGGTGTTTGCGGGGCTCGCATTGCTTAGCGCCCTCATTAGTTTCTTCCGTGCCAAGTCGCGCAGCATCATTCTCCTGATCTATCCCGCACTATTGCTGCTCACGTGGGTGCTCGGCTTTGTGAACGCCCTGATCCACTCGCGAGACGCCTGGGGCATGATGCCGATTGCTTTTGCCCTCTCCATGGTGGTCACCATTTTTGCGGGCACCGCCGTTTGGATGGGATTTTCCCGTTTTGGCCACGGAGGTAAACCATGAAGCGCGCTCTACGACGTCCGCATTGTTATGCCGCGCCGCTCTGTTTGATGCTGGCAGCCGGTAGTGTCAGCGCCCAAGAGTTCACCCGCTACGGCCCAAACCCCACGCTACCCGAGCCTTCCCGCGGCCTGCTGCCCAGCATGAGCGTGCCCGAACCCGCCGAGTGGGGCGACACTCTCCCTAACGTGCCCGAGGGCTACACGATTACCGCGATAGCCACCGACTTGCAGATCCCCCGCCAAACCCTGGTGCTGCCCAATGGCGATATTTTGGTGGCAGAAGGCAGCGGTGGTAACGCCCCCTCTCTCAAGCCAAAGGATTTCGTGGCTGGGCTGATCAAATCACAAGGCACGACCTCCGTGCAGAGCGGTAACCGGCTGACACTGTTACACGATGGCGATGGCGACGGCCGCTATGAAGAGCAAACCACCTTTGCGGAAGATCTTAACGCTCCCTACGGCCTCGCGCTGATCGATGACACCCTCTATGTCGCCAACCAGGATGCCCTGGTACGCTTCGATTACGAAGAGGGCCAAACCCAGGCCAGCGGACCACCCGAGGTGGTTACCCAGCTCCCCGCCGAGATCAACCACCACTGGACCAAAGCGATGACCGCCAGTGCCGATGGGGAGTTTCTGTATGTAGGGATTGGCTCCAACAGCAACATCACCGAGCGCGGTATGGAGGCAGAGGTCAATCGCGCCGAAATTTGGCAGATCGACCCTGACACCGGCATGCACCGGCCCTATGCCACGGGGCTTCGCAACCCCACCGCCATGGCGATCCAGCCCGACACCGACCAGCTATGGACGGTGGTCAATGAGCGTGACGAGCTAGGCCCAGATCTCGTGCCTGATTACCTCACTACCGTTCAAGAAGGCGGCTTTTACGGCTGGCCCTACAGTTACTGGGGCCAGCATGTCGACCCCCGCGTGCAGCCTCGCAACCCGGAGAAAGTCGAAAGTGCCATCGCGCCGGATTATGCCCTAGGCTCCCACGTGGCACCGCTCGGCCTGGCTTTCTCGAACGCGTCCATGGGTGATGAGTTTGCCAACGGGGTGTTCATTGGCGAGCACGGTAGTTGGAACCGCGCCGACCCCGTTGGCTACAAAGTGGTGTTCGTACCCTTTAGTAATGGCCAGCCCAGCGGTGACCCCGTCGATTTCGTCTCGGACTTTCTCACCGATGACGGCAGCACCCGTGGTCGCCCGGTGGGGGTGACCGTCGACCCCGACGGTGCACTGATCATTGCCGACGATCTCACTAACGCCATTTGGCGCGTGACCCCGGACGACGCGTCAATGAGGCGCGAGTGACCAGCCCGTGCGCTTGTTTAAAACCCCATCACGCGGCGGCGCACCGGCCTAATAGCCACCAGCGCCAGCACCGCCAACGCTAACCACTCCAACCAGTGGGGCAGCAGCTCTTGCACTTGGCTGGCCTGCTCCACTGGGTTCCAACCGGCCAAGGCAACGGCCGCATCGAACAGCCAGCCGACTAGCACGGTCACGGTGAGCACGCAGACAAGGTAGACCGCCAACGCGGTATTACCCAACTCGCGGCGCAAAATGGCCAGCGTTGCCAAGCTGGTAATCGGCCCTGCCAGCAGGAACACCAGCGCCATTCCCGGCGAGATACCGGCTAACAGCAACCCAGCGGCCACCGGGGTAGCCGCCGCCGCACAGATATACAGCGGGACCCCTACCACGGCCATCAGCATGAGCGCCAACACACCGCCCGAAAACTGCGCCAGCGTATCCGGCGGCACCAGCGTCACCAACACACCCGCCAGCAACAGTCCGGCAAACATCCACGCGCTGATATCATCCAATAGGTCGCTAAAGGCATAGCGCAGCCCCGCTTTCAAGCCACCCGGCTCATCGGCGTTAGCGTGATGGTCATGGCAACCACTCGAGGAGCAACAGCCAGCGGAAGCGACGGCAGGGGCGGCCTTTGCAGCATCGCGGGTAAAACCGACCAGCAAGCCCGTCACAATGGCCGTTACCAACGCGCCAGCCACACGGACCACCGCCATCAACGGGCCTAACAGCACGCTGGTGAGCAATATCGAGTCCACGCCTACGCCAGGGGTACTGATCAAAAACGAGGTCGTTGGCCCGCGTCCCGCGCCGCCCCGGTGCAGGGCAATCGCAGTGGGAATCGCCCCGCAGGAACACAGCGGCAGCGGCATGCCAATCACCGCCGCCCTCACGATGCTGCCCAGGCCGCGCCCGCCCATCCAGCGCTGTAGCAAGCTTTCTGGCAACCATGCCTTGATCATGCCGGCAATCACCAGCCCCAGCAGCAGCCACGGGGCCGCCGTCAGCGCAATTTGCAGCAGCTCGGTCATCAGCGTCATGTCATCACCTGCTTGTCCACTTGGGGAATAAGGACTAGCCTAAACCCTGTCATCGTTACAGGGTCAAGCCATGACACACGTCTACCGCATTGGCGAAGTGGCCGCCCGCACCGGCTGTTCACCGGAGAGCATTCGCCACTACGAGAAACTCGGCCTGCTGCCGCCCCCACAACGCGGTGAACAGGGCTACCGACACTACGACCAGGCGGCGCTCGAGCGCATCAGCTTCATTCGCCATGGCCGCAACCTGGGGCTAGACCTGCACAGCATTCAGGAGCTGTTAGCGCTCTCAGACCACCCTGACACCGACTGCAGCGCCGCCGATGACATTGCTAGCCGCCATCTCGCGCACCTGGAGGCGCGCATTGCCAAACTGCAGGCGCTAGCGGACGAGCTGCGCCAAGTGGTGCACCAGTGCCGGGGCGGCAAAGCCGCCGACTGCCAAATCATCCAAACGCTGTATGAGCACCAGCCCAGCTGCAGTGACACCCGCTGTGGCGACAGCCAATCTTTGCTCAAATGACGCGCGGCCATCCCACAAAGGAACTGCCCATGATCGAAACGAAGGAAGAACTCGAGGCCATCAAAAAGACATGCCAAGCGATGGTGACCAAAAGTGCCGGACTCTCAGCGGGCACCGCCATCATCCCCGTACCGGGACTGGATATCGGCTCGGACGTGGCGATTCTGATGCGCATCATCCCCAAAATTAATAGCCAGTTTGGCCTGACACCCGAGCAAATCGACGGCCTGGATACCGAGAGCAAGCTGTTCGTCATGACCGCTATCTCCAACACCGGCAGCAAGATGGCGGGCAAATACATCACCCAGAACCTCATCGTCTCGCTACTTAGCAAAATGGGCGTTCGGGTGGCGGCAAAAGGCGCGTCCAAGTTCGTACCGCTGATCGGCAGTGCCGTGGCAGGCGGCATCAGCTTTACCGCCATGAAATACATGGGTAACAGCCACATCGACGACTGCTACCGCATCGCACTCGCAGCCCTAGAGCACCGCCAGCTCGAACGCGCGGTAGAGGACGACGCCGTGATCGAAGCGGACGCGTACACCCCCACCGACGGCCCCACTCGCCCTGATTCATAAGGCAGCGCCCGTCGGCAATGGTATGCTGGAGCGTCTTGTCATCTTATCTAGGAGAAAGGAATGCCCGCTTATATCGTTTTGACCCGTGAGCGCACCCACGACAGCGAAGAGATGCAGCGCTACAGCGAAAAAGCCAAAGCCGCCCGCGAAGGCCACGACCCGCAGCCGCTAGCGTTTTACGGCGATGTTGAAGTATTGGAAGGCAGCGACATGGAAGGTGCGGTGATTCTACGCTTCCCCGACATGGCCGCCGCCCGCGCCTGGTACCAAAGCCCCGCCTACCAAGAGGCCCGCAAGCACCGCTTCCAGGGCGCCGATTACCGTGTCTTCTTGGTGGATGGCCTGACAGAGGCATGAGACTCCCCAAACAAGCGCCACGCTGTTAAGGGCAGAAAAAGTGGCTAGGCTGACGCATGTAACGCTTCCATCAGCCTCAGGAGGACATCATGGACGCTCCGTCACCCGACACACTCTACCTGGATGCCGACGGTGCCACCGGCTATCCCAACGCCGCCTTACCGGTGCTGATTTACCGGCATGTCGTCGACACCAGCGACGCGGAGAAGCGAGCCGACGCATTCGAACGCCTGTTCCAACGCCACCACTGGCTGCCCGCTTGGCGCTATCACCTCTACGACTTCGATCACTTTCACTCAACGGCTCATGAGGCATTGGGTATCTTTCGCGGGCAAGCCCTGGCACGCCTGGGGGGTCCTAACGGCCGTACATTGATGCTTTATCCTGGCGATGTGTTGGTACTACCTGCCGGTGTCGGCCACGCCAGTCTGACCGCCGACGATGACTTCTGCATGGTGGGTGCCTATCCCCCCAACCAGCAGCCCGAGATCGAGCTCGGTGACCCCGCACGACTCGGCGAAGCGCAAAACCGCGCAGCCCGCGTGGCGATTCCCGAGTTCAGCCCGGTCGGGGGGCCGTTGAGCGATCTCTGGCAATCGGCGACGCCTTGATAAGACGGATTCGCCGCCTTACCGCCCCTTATCGGCTCACAAAATGAGCCGATAAGCCAACGTATTCGGCTCAGCCGGTCTTTCAGCCGCTGCTATCCGCCCAACAACAGCTCACGCTCGATGGGGATGAACTCGCTCGCGGCATTGATGAGCGAGGCGGCGGTGAGCTGGGCCACGCCGTAGACCTCGACACGTTTACCGTGCACCTCACGGATTTTCTGGGCCAGCAGATCGAAGTCGCCATCGCCGGACACCAGCACCACCACATCCACCTTCTCGGCGTATTCGATGGCATCGAGAGTGATGCCGACGTCCCAATCGCCCTTGGCGGAGCCGTCCGCTCGCTGAATGAAGGGCTTGAGCCGGACATCAAACCCAATCGAGCGAAGGATAGTTTGGAACTCGCGCTGCTTGGCATCGCCCTTCTCGATGGCGTAGCAGCGGGCGGCCACCACCTCCCGGTTCGCCGTCACCTTGGCCCAGAAACGGCGGTAATCGAAGTGTTTGCCGTAGGCCTCGCGCACGGTGTAATAGACGTTCTGGGTATCCACGAAGATAGCAACACGTGTCATGGCAAGGGGCCTCGGCAGTGAGTGTGCCGCCATGGTACGCGATAACCGCTGCACGTGAGCTCAGGAGACCAGTATCGATAGCTTCATTATTCTTTCAGCTGTAAGAAATACTCGATCAGCCGAATGATCGACGTTATCTGATCAGGTAGGCTTTCAGCCGCTAACAGCGCTAATGCGACAAGCGTATTGTCGTTGTTCCATTGCTCAACGGGCCTAGCTAGCAACGCTGCGTTAAGGCGCAGGTACCATAGAAATAGAAACAAAGCACTGCGCTTATTTCCATCGGTTAGAGGGTGATTTTTGATTACAAAACAAAGCAGGTGCACCGCTCGGGTGGTCACATTGGGATAAAACAGTAACGCTATAGCGCCTCATACGATGTTGTCATTGGAGGGTGAACGACATTCAGACCTAACTCCTTCGCATTAGATCAATGAAAGCCCGTAGGCTGGGCGGTACATGTCGGTTATTGGGGTAGTAAAGAAAAAGCCCTGGGATGTTTGGGCACCACTCTTCTAGCACAGTGACTAGTCTTCCATCTCTCAAATGATCGAGGGCATAAGACTCTGGCACGTAGGCAATTCCCAACCCATCCGCGGCGGCCTCCACCATCAGTTGGCTACTGTCCAAGGTCAGCGCACCGGGCACATCTATCGCCTTATCCTGGCCGTGCTGCTGAAATTCCCAGCGATAGAGTTTACCACTCGGCAGTCTTTGCCTTATGCACTGGTGATACTCTAGGTCGTCCGGTGTCTTTGGTGCCGCTCGGCCACGTAGATAGCCAGGGGAGGCAACGGCAAGGAATCGCAGTTCATGGCTCACAGGGATGGCGATCATATCCTGGGGCACCGCCTCTCTCAGCCTTACGCCCGCATCAAACCCCTGCTCAACGATATCCACCAGCCGCCCCTCAGCCACGAGATCCAGCTCAACGCCATCATGAAGGGCAAGAAAACGTGGCACTACGGTTTGCAGTAACAGCCGCACGGCTCCTTCACTGCCATTGATGCGTAATCGTCCCGTAATCTTTCCTTCGGCGCTGGAAGCATCCTCCAGGATCGACTCCAAGTCGCGCAACAGCGGGCTGAGCCGTAATAGTAGCCGCTCACCGCTCTCGGTGAGAGAAACGCTGCGCGTGGTCCGGTGTAGTAGTCGGGTACCCAATCGTTGTTCCAACGTACGCACAGTATGGCTGAGCGAAGAGCGGCTCACTCCCAACAGGTCGGCTGCTCGACGAAAGCTACGATGCTCCGCCACGGCCTGAAACGCCTTGAGGTCAGTTAACGTTGGCTTACTCATTGGTGAAGTATTTTCACCTCCTCATGCTAATTGATGAGCATTCTCTTACCAGTGTTACTGCCTTAGCCTTTGTCTTGCAACACTTGATGAACAACTTAGGAGCTAACTCATGGCTAAAACTTGGCTTATCACAGGCACATCCACCGGCCTTGGCCGACTCCTCACTGAACGGCTGCTTGAACGCGGCGACCGCGTTATAGCAACACTACGCCGCCAGGGCTCGTTGGACGACTTGCTCGCTTTGCATGGCGATCGCCTGCAGATACTGACCTTCGATGTGACGGATACACCAACGATGAGAGATGCCGTTTCACAAGCATTCGCAAAACTCGGTCGAATCGATGTGGTCGTCAGCAATGCGGGGTATGGACTCTTTGGCGCTGCCGAAGAAGCCAGTGATGAACAGATCGAGCGGCAAATCGCGACCAACCTTACAGGTTCTATCCAGTTCCTGCGTGCCGTGCTGCCGCATTTACGCGAACAAGGGGGGGGGGGG